>PJQF01000016.1_pt1 | contig 133922 bp, 115 predicted proteins | sample 1503741 | NCBI WGS metagenome assembly PJQF01 (sample SAMN07775949, study PRJNA414020) | Biofilm metagenome, whole genome shotgun sequencing project. | isolation source: biomolecule (vanillin) treated reverse osmosis membrane biofilm | place: India: Nagpur | collected 2017-03-21
TGGTCTGCCGAGGCTGCAAGCGTTATCACCATGAAGTGATCCAGTGGAATGGCTACAACGCCGAGGAAAAGCAGGCGGTATGGCTGCGCCTTGAGCAGTTGCTGGTGCAAGTGATGACCAGCAAGCTCGAAGTGTTCGATCCGCAGCGCCTGCGCCAGCAACTCGAAGACCGCAAGATTCGGTTCATGCCGCATCAGTCGCCGTATTGCTGGGCTTACCAGCTAATTGCCCGGGGTGCGCGGGTGATTTCCAAACTCGACGCTTACGGGTTGGCGTTGTTGCCGGAGTTTCGTGAGCGACACCTGGCGGATTTGCGCGATGCGATCGACCGCGAGTTTTTTCTGCTGTCAGAAGCGCATTACGAGCGGTATATCGCCCCGGGTTTTATCCGCGAGGCATTTGGTCCACCGTTGATCGCTGCCTTTTAAACCCTCAATTGTGGTTAAAATGCCGCCCGCTCAACGACCGACGCTCAACGATGACCCCAGACGCACTTGCCACTCTGCACGCCCACCTGCTTACCGCCCTGGCCAGCGCACCGGCTGAAACCCGACGCCTATTCCATGGCCGTGGCCGCTGCTGGCCTGGCCTGGAACAGTTGACGGTGGACTGGCTGCAAGGGGTTATTCTGGTCGCGCTGTTCAAGGAGCCCGAGCCGGCGCACCTGCAAGCGTTGCAACAGCTGCTGATCGACTTCGACTGGGCTCGATTCGGCGCCCACACCGTCGCGCTGCAACACCGCTACCTGCCGCAAAGCACCACCGAATGGCTGGTGGGCGAGGCCATCGAAGAATTGACCATCACCGAAGGCGGCCTGCGCTACCTGATTGACTTGGGCAAAAAGCAGAACAGTGGGCTATTCCTCGACATGCGCTACGGCCGCAACTGGGTGCGCGAACAAGCCAAGGGCCAGCGCGTGCTCAATCTGTTTGCCTATACCTGCGGTTTCTCAGTGGCAGCCATCGAAGGCGGCGCCGACCACGTGGTTAACCTCGACATGGCCCGTGGCGCCCTGAGCCGCGGCCGTGACAACCATCGCCTGAACGGTCATGACTTGAGCAACGTCACCTTCTTGGGCCACGACTTGTTCAAGTCTTGGGCCAAGGTCACCAACAGCGGTCCCTATGACCTGGTGATCATCGACCCGCCGTCCTTTCAGAAAGGCAGCTTCCTGCTGACCAAGGACTACCAGCGAGTACTACGCCGCCTGCCGGATTTGCTCACGGCGCAGGGCACGGTGCTCGCCTGCATGAACGACCCGGCCTTTGGCGAAGACTTCCTGATCGACGGCGTGACCCGCGAGGCTCCAGGCCTGCGATATGTAGAACGCCTGGAAAACCCGCCGGAATTTCCGGATATTGACGCGCAAAGTGGCCTCAAGGCCCTGGTGTTCCGTCAAGGCTGATGCCGAAACGTCCTACGCTTGCTACGCTAAGTGATACGCCGGGCGGTGAACCTTATGACCCCCTTCCCGGTCGATACCTGCATTCCCCGGCCAGACTCGACGGCGTCACGTTGTCGGCTGCCCCGTTTCACCCTTTGGAGAACCGCCCGTGATATCGACCCTGCATGTAGCCAGAATCAAAGCCTGGGGCGCCCACGGCTTCACCGCCACCGGCGTGGTGCTGGCGTTTTTGGCCACTCTGGCGCTGCTGGAGAACTCACCCAAGGCCTGCCTGCTGTGGCTGGGCCTGGCGCTGGTGGTGGACGGCGTCGACGGTTCCCTGGCGCGACGGTTGAATGTCAGCACGGTACTGCCCAGCTTTGACGGCTCGGTACTGGACCTGGTGATCGACTACCTCACCTATGTGTTCATCCCGGCACTGTTCATCTACCGCTACATCGACCTGCCGGAATTCACCCATCTGTTCACGGTGTCGGTGATCCTGGTCTCGTCGCTGTTCTGCTTCTGCAACGTCAACATGAAGAGCAAGGACAACTACTTCGTCGGCTTCCCCGCCGCCTGGAACGTGGTTGCCCTGTGCGTATACATCATCCAGCCGGAGGCCTGGGTCACGCTGCTGACCGTGATCGGCCTGGCCCTGCTGACTGTGACGCCAATGAAGTTCCTGCACCCGTTCCGGGTCAAGCGCTTCATGCCTATCAATATCGCCGTGACCACGATCTGGTTGCTGTGCAGCTTTTTGATGGTGGTGGATTACCCCAATACCAACCCGTGGACGTTCGGGCTGTGGTCGCTGATGTCGGCGTATTTCCTGGGGATTTGCATCTGGCGCACGGCGCTGGAATGGTTGGGCACCCACAAATAGCCAACCGGACACGGTAAAACATGTGGGAGGGGGCTTGCCCCCGATGACGGTGCATCAGTGACAGATAAGCTGACTGGCACACCGCAATCGGGGACAAGCCCCCTCCCACATTTGGTTCTGCGTCCCTCTGGGAGGTAAGATGGCGGCCCTTCGCACAGCGCTTTGCTGCGCACTGCCAACCATAAGCCCTGCCCAATGCCTTTCGAACTTAGCGTAGACCTCACCACCCTCGCCATTCTCGCCGTCGTGGCCTTTGTCGCCGGTTTCATCGACGCCATCGCCGGTGGCGGCGGCCTGCTGACCACGCCCGCCCTGCTCACCGCAGGCATGCCACCGCACTTGGTATTGGGCACCAACAAGCTCAGTTCCACCTTCGGTTCCGCCACCGCCAGCTTTACCTTCTACCGCCGCAAGCTGTTCCACCCACGCCAGTGGGTTCACGCCATCGTCGGCACGTTGATCGGTGCATTGACCGGCGCGGTCGTCGCCCACTACCTGCCCGCCGAAACCCTGAACAAAATGCTCCCGGTGATCGTCTTCGGTTGCGGCCTGTACCTACTGTTTGGCGGCACGCCCAAGGCAGCGCTGGATAACGACGCGCCAATCAAGAAGAAATGGCAGTCCACCCAAGGCTTCGGCCTGGGTTTCTACGATGGCGTGGCCGGCCCCGGTACCGGCGCGTTCTGGACGGTCAGCACCATGTTGCTGCACCCCATTGACCTGGTGAAGGCCAGCGGCGTTGCGCGCAGCATGAACTTCGTCAGCAACGCGGCAGCGCTGTCGGTGTTTATCTTCAACGGGTCAGTGGACTGGATAGTCGGGCTGGCGATGGGCGTGTCGGTGATGTGTGGCGCATTCTTTGGCGCACGCAGCGCAATCAGCGGCGGCGCCAAATTCATTCGCCCGGTGTTTATCACCGTAGTCCTCGGCCTGACGGTGCGCCTAGCCTGGCAGCACTGGTTCAGCGTGGCCTAAGCGACGGGCCAGGTAGAGGTCGATCAGGTAGCGCGCAATCGAACGTGAAGCGGGCAACGGCGGCAGATCGTGGATGTTGAACCACTGCGCGTCCTCGATCTCGTCAGCCTGGGGCACGATATCGCCACCGGCGTACTCGGCGTGAAAGCCCAGCATCATCGAATGGGGGAACGGCCAGCACTGGCTGCCCATGTACTGAATGTTCTTGACCTCCACCTGCACTTCCTCGCGCACCTCTCGAATCAGGCAGTCCTCGGCCGACTCGCCCGGCTCGGCAAACCCCGCCAGCGTGCTGTACACGCCAGTGACAAAACGCGGTGAACGCGCCAACAGAATCTCGTCGCCGCGGGTCACCAGCACGATCATGCTCGGCGAGATCCGCGGGTAACTGCGCAGGTCGCAGGCCTGGCAGAACATCGCTCGCTCCCGCGGCACCTGGACCATGGCCTGGCCGCAACTGCCGCAAAAACGATGCTCCCGCGCCCAGGTGCCGATCTGGGCGGCGTATCCGAGCACTTTGTACAGGGTGTGATCGCCTTGCAGCATAAAGCCGCGCAGGCCTTGCCAGCCGCAGCCCGGCACGTCAGCGGCGGAGTCAAGTTCCAGCAAGTACACCGGCTCCCCGTCGAGGTGTCCGATGCCGTGCTCGGCGAACACCGACAAGTCCTGGCGCTTGAGCCATTCCCGAGGGAACAGCGGGCCATTGGTGTCATGTAAAAAGCCGTCGCGGCTGCGGGCGACGGCCCAGCCGCCGGGAGTGTCGTTGTCCAGCAACGTTGTGGTAATCCAGCCTTGGGTCATGTCAGTCAATCCACGAATTCGGGTTTCTGCTTACTCATATGGGCCGCGATGGCCACGCGCAGGTCGTTGGATTGCAACATAGCCGAGTTCCAGGTGGCAACGTATTCGAGACCATCATTGACCGTATGGTCACGCATATAACTGATCATGGCCTTGGTGCCGGTCACAGCAATCGGCGACTTGGCGGCGATCTGATGGGCGATTTCCAGTACGCCGGCCAGCAGTTGCTCGTGATCGGGATAAACGCGGTTGACCAGGCCAATGCTGCGCGCTTCCTCGGCACCGAATTGGCGACCGGTATAGGCCAGCTCACGCAGCATGCCGTCACCGATGATGCGTGGCAGGCGTTGCAGGGTGCCGACGTCGGCAGCCATGCCGATGTCGATTTCCTTGATGGAAAACTGTGCGTCTTCAGCCGCGTAGCGCATGTCGCAGGCGCTGATCAGGTCGATAGCGCCGCCGATGCAATAGCCGTGGATCGCCGCCAATACCGGCTTGCGGCAGTTGTCGACCGCGTTGAACGAGGCTTGCAGCTCCAGGATTTTGCGGCGCAGCAGCCGCGCGTTGCGGCCCACGTCCTTGCCAAAGGCGTTGGCCACGGAGGCCAACATCATCAGGTCGATACCGGACGAGAAATGCTTGCCGGCGCCGCTGAGCACCACGGCACGCACGGCGTCGGTGTCTTCGACCCATTGGAAAATGTCGATGATCTCGGTCCAGAACACCGCGTTCATCGCGTTGATCTTTTCCGGGCGGTTGATCTGCACATGGGCAACGTTGCCAATGACTTCGACGACGAACGCTTGGTATTCGGACATGGCAGTGATCCCTGACTGGCGAGTGATAAGGCCCGAACTATAACAAGGGTCCACCACGGCGCATCGGCCAAAAGCGGGACTGGCAAAAAACCCTGCCAGGCGCCATCCTTGGCGCTTTAAGCCGCCTTCTGTGCGGCGCTCGACGTTTTAAGGAAATGCCATGCACGCCCAACCCCTTGCCCCCGCCGATTTCGACTTCATCGAAGAAACCCTGCTTAAGTACGGCGATGACCATTCGGTGCTGAACCTGGCGGAGCTCGACGGTTACTTCACCGCATTGGTGTCCAGCCCGGCACAGGTGGATGTAGCCGAGTGGTTCCCGGCAATCTGGGGTGGTCAGAACCCTGAATGGGACAGCATGGACGACGCCCAGCGCTTCCTGGAGTTGTGCGTACGTCACAGCAACACCCTGGCCGCCCAACTGGCGACCGACGCACAAGGCTTCAAAGCACGCTTCGACGACACCGAACATCAAGGCCAAACCGTAACCCTCGCGGAAGAATGGTGCTTTGGCTATATCCGAGGCGCAGCCATCGGCAACTGGCCGCAACTGCCTGCCGAACAGGCCGCGCAGTTGGAGAAAATCTCCTGGTGCGCCGAGCAGGACAACTTCGAGTTGCCGGCCGACCTGGATGTGCAGGCTCACCAGCAACGCGTCAGCGAGATCGAACCGGCCGCGCGGGCCCTGCATGATTACTGGTTGAGCCGGCGCTAAACCTCGACAAGCACTGCACCTTTGGCCGATTATTCGGGTCCGCCCGTCGGCCACTCCGTCCCACCTTGCCTTGATCAGGAGCCTTGTACCTTGAGTTCGCAGAAAACCGTGACCGTTACACCGCCCAACTTCCCCCTGAACGGCAAGGTCGCACCGCCCGGCTCCAAGTCCATTACCAACCGCGCCCTGCTGCTGGCCGCCCTGGCCAAGGGCACCAGCCGCCTCAGTGGCGCGCTGAAAAGCGACGACACCCGCCACATGTCGGTGGCCCTGCGCCAAATGGGCGTCACCATCGATGAGCCTGATGACACCACCTTTGTCGTCACAGGCAGCGGCAAGCTTCAATTGCCTGCGCAACCGCTGTTCCTGGGCAATGCCGGCACGGCGATGCGCTTTCTCACCGCCGCCGTCGCCACCGTCGAAGGCGCCGTGGTGCTGGACGGCGACCACTATATGCAGAAGCGCCCGATCGGCCCGCTGCTGACCACCCTCAGCGAGAACGGCATCCAGGTCGACAGCCCGACCGGTTGCCCGCCGGTGACCGTGCACGGCGTGGGCAAGGTCCAAGCCAAGCGTTTTGAGATCGACGGCGGTTTGTCCAGCCAATACGTCTCGGCCCTATTGATGCTGGCCGCGTGCGGTGAAGCTCCGATTGAGGTGGCGTTGACCGGCAAGGACATCGGCGCCCGTGGCTACGTGGACCTGACCCTGGACTGCATGCGTGCCTTCGGGGCGCAGGTTGATGAGGTCAACGACACCACCTGGCGTGTAGCCCCCACTGGCTACACCGCCCATGACTACTTGATCGAACCCGACGCGTCCGCTGCCACGTACCTGTGGGCTGCTGAAGTGTTGACCGGTGGCCGTATCGACATCGGCGTGGCCGCGCAGGACTTCACACAACCGGACGCCAAGGCCCAGGCCGTGATCGCCCAGTTCCCCAACATGCAGGCCACCGTGGTCGGCTCGCAGATGCAGGACGCGATCCCGACGCTGGCCGTGCTGGCCGCGTTCAACAACACCCCGGTGCGCTTCACAGAGCTGGCCAACCTTCGGGTCAAGGAATGTGATCGCGTGCAGGCACTGCATGACGGCCTCAATGCAATCCGTCCGGGCCTGGCGACCATCGAAGGCGATGACCTGCTGGTGGCCGCTGATCCTGGACTGGCCGGTACATCCTGCAACGCGCTCATCGACACCCACGCCGACCACCGCATCGCCATGTGCTTTGCCCTGGCTGGTTTGAAAGTGTCGGGGATCCGCATCCAGGATCCGGACTGCGTGGCCAAGACCTATCCTGAGTACTGGAAGGCCCTGGGCAGTCTTGGGGTCGCGCTGAGCTACTGAGTCAGCGGCGCCGAAATGGGGAGGGAATGCACATGACAATTCGCCAACCCTGCCCACCCGGCGCCTGTGTCTGCGACCGCGAGCAATTGCTTGAAGCCCCCGGCGCCGACCTGCGCATCCTCAACCTCACGCGCCAGGAAGAAAAACGCCTGCTCGACCGCCTCGAAGACCTCAAGAGCCTGCAAGACCTGGAGCGCATGCAACAGCTGATGTACCAGCAATTGGGCATTCGCGTGCATATCGCGCCGGGACACACCGAGGTCAAAAGCATGCGCGGGATCCAGATCGTTATCGACGAACTACCGGGCATGTGCCGCAAGACTCGGCAATCGATCCCGGCGGCGATTCGCCGAGGCCTTGAGAAACGCCCGGAAATCGCCTACCGCCTGCTGGATGCCCACGACCTGTTTCGCGAAGGTTGACTCAACCGGCGACTGTCTCGGCTTCGAACAGCTGCTGCCCGACGGCCTTTGCCGTTTTCAGATGCGCCTCGGCTGCTCCGCCCTCTGAGTCCAACAACAACTCGGACGTCACCACCTTCGCCCCACAGTAATCAAAGATGCCGTAGTCGATCTGCGTGCGCATCGCCGTGGCATAGCCGTGGCGGTCAAACGCGCCGGCATCCGCAGCGCCGAGGGCCAACAGGTGCACCTGCAAATGCCGCAGTTTTTTCACCACTGGGGTATCCGGGCCGTAGTCGATCGCCCAGCCATTGACGAACACCCGATCGACCCACCCCTTGAGCAGCCCCGGCAGCGACCACCAGTAGATAGGGAAAGCGAGCACCAAGGCGTCGGCGCGGTCGAGCCGCGCCTGTTCAGCGAGCACATCGGCCGGTGGCGTGGCGTGGTTACGGTGTACGCGGTGGTCGGCGGCGGTGTAGCGCGGGTCGAAACCTTCGGCGGCGAGGTCGGCGATTTCGTAGGTGTGGCCGCAACTGCTGAGGCCTGCAGCGACTTGCGTGGCGATGCTGTGGGTGAGGGATTGTGGGTCGTGATGAGCAACAACGATCAGTGCGTGCATGACATTGACTCTCTTTCGGTTTAGGCTGGGCTTAGTTACTTTTGGTAAGTTAATTCAAATAAGTTACTTTTGGTATATAAGCATGTCAAGCAATGAATCCCCTGCCCCACGTCGTCGTTTGTCCCGTGAAGATCGGCTGCATCAATTGTTGGAAGTGGCCTGGCAACTGGTGCGCGAGGAAGGCACCGACGCCCTGACCCTGGGCCGCCTGGCGGAACTGGCGGGCGTGACCAAACCGGTGGTCTATGACCATTTCGTCACCCGTGCGGGGTTGTTGGCCGCGCTGTATGAAGACTTCGACGGGCGTCAGAACCAAGCCTTTGCCGATGCCATCGAAGCCAGCAGTGAAACCCTGCAAGACCGCGCCTGGGTCATCGCCGCGTCCTACGTGGACTGCGTGTTATTGCAGGGCCGGGAAATTCCGGGCGTGACCGCCGCGTTGAGCGGTTCACCGGAACTGGAAGCGCTGAAGCGCAAATACGAGGCCATTTTTCTCGACAAATGCCGTGACGCCCTGGCGCCCTTCGCCCCCAACGGCACGCTGTCACAAGCCGGCCTGCGGGCCATGCTGGGCGCAGCGGAAGCCTTGTCCCACGCAGCGGCCGACGGCGAAATCAGCCGAGAAGAAGCCCAGCACGAATTATTGGCGATCCTATTGGCGATGGTTAACCGCGCGCCTGTTTTGTCGCCTGACCCACTGCAATCGCTGCCTCGCTAAAGCTCGGGAGCGCCTACAGGGGATCGGTAGTTGGCGCTCTGTTTCAGCCCCGCTCCTGCACGAACAACCGGACTTTGCGCGTCAATTGGTCAAGATGCCTATCCCGCTGCTTCTCCGCGTCGACCATCGCCCGCTTGCCGTGTTTTTGCAGCAGGTAGGTATGGATCTGCCGCACTTCGAGGGAGCTATAGATCGCGGCCACGTCCAGCACGCCCATCAGGCCATCCGTGCCGTAGTCGCGAGTGTTCATCAGCACCTGGGTGCCACGTGCGGCGCGTACTTGAAAGCCCAGGGCTTCGAACGCAGGCACCTTTTCCACGGCACACGCCAATTCGGCATGGGGATAGCGCGCCAGCACGTCTTGCATCATCCCCCGTGCCACGCCCTGACGGCGCAAACCGGCTTTTACAGCCATGAAGGCAATGCCAAAGGCTTCGGGATCATCCTTCACCGGCAGGCAGAGCAAAAAACCGATGACGGTCTCCGAGTCCTCGGCGTCGGTAGCCACGATCAGTTCGACGTCAATGCCCTTCTCCCCATTCAGCGCCTGCAGGTAAAGGTGCACTTCAAAGCCAACCGCATACTGGTAGATGTTGTAGAGCAGGTTGCTCGGCGGCAACGCGACGCTGCTGATGTCAGTGAGGTTGTCTACCACCATCTGCAGGATCTGGCCATTGATGGGCTCGGGGCATGGTGTGGTGTAGCGGGTAAGGCTGAACATGCAAATTCCTGGGGGTTCACGTCTAGGCAGCGGGGATTGTACCTGTTGCGCACGGTCTATTGCCCGCAGACCTCACGCAGGCACCCGCGCAGCCAGCGGTGCGCCAAGTCCGCGTCCAGCCGTGGGTGCCAGAGCATCGCCACAGTAAAGGTCGGCAACGTCAGCGGCAGGGCAAAACAAAACAGGTCGCGACGGTGGGCGGTGTAGCGTTCCGGCACACTAGCGATCAGGTCGGTGTCGCGGGCCAGGGAGATGGCAGTGGAGAAACCCGCGACAATGCTGGTGATCTGCCGCGTGAAGCCCAAGGTTTCGAGCGCATCGTCGATCTGACCGCGCGCCTGCCCACGCCGCGAGACATAGACGTGCTGGCCCTCGGCATAACGCGCGACGCTGATTTCACCCAGGCTCAGGGGATGGCCGTTGCGCACTACGCCAATCAAGCGGTCGCGGAACAACGCCTGGGTCAGCACTTCAGGGCTGGCGGTGGGATCGACCACGCCGGTTTCCAGATCGACACTGCCGTCGCGCAGCAGCGTGCTGTCCTTGTCGTTTTTATTGATAAAACGCAGGCGCACGCCGGGCGCCTCTCGGGCGATGCGTGCCAGCAGCGCCGGGCCAAAGTTTTCGACGAACTCTTCACTAGTGCGCAAGGTGAAGGTGCGCGCCACCACCGCCATGTCCACAGACTGCGCGGGCCGCAGCACCGCGTGGGCAGCCTGAACCAAATCACTGACCTGTTCACGCAGCTCCACCGCCCGTGGCGTGGGCACCAAGCCGCGACCGGCACGCACCAGCAAGGGGTCGCCGGTGGTTTCACGCAGGCGGGCCAAGGCGCGACTCATGGCCGAGGGGCTCAAACCCAGGCGCTTGGCCGCGCCGGCGACGCTGCCTTCGGCGAGCAGCACATCCAGGGTGATCAGCAAATTCAGATCAGGCATAAGAGGTTCTCATCAGGCGTTTGGTGCAGGTATTCACTGCAACTCCTGCGTCTTCCGCCATGTTAGGCGACGCCGTAGATTTGTGACAGTTGCCTTCATTCAAGGAATTGCCCATGTCTACGTCCCCGCGCGGCAGCCTCATCAGCCTGTCGCTATCCATGCTGCTGGCCTCACTCGGCACAAGCATCGCCAATGTGGGCCTGCCCAGCCTGACGCAGGCGTTCGACGCGTCCTTCCACGCCGTGCAGTGGGTGGTGCTGGCGTATCTGCTGGCGATCACGGCGGTGATCCTCAGCGCCGGCCGCCTGGGTGATCGCCTGGGGCGACGTCGGTTGCTAATAGGCGGCTTGCTGCTGTTCAGCCTGGCCTGCGGGCTGTGCGGCGGCGCGTCCTCGCTCAACGCGCTGATTGCCGCGCGCAGCCTGCAAGGCCTTGGTGCAGCCATCATGATGGCCATGACCTTGGGCATGGTCGGCGATACCGTGCCCCAGGGCCGCACCGGCCGGGTGATGGGTTTGCTGGGCACCATGTCGGCGGTCGGAACCGCCATGGGCCCCAGCGTCGGAGGCGTGTTGCTGAGCCTGTGGGGCTGGCGTGCATTGTTTCTGGTGGGCGTGCCGCTGGGCCTGCTGGCCGTCGTCCTTGCCTGGCGTTTTCTGCCGGTGGATCAGCGACACACGCCGGCATCCAGCGACCTGGGTATCTGGGCGTTGTTAAAGGATTCGTCATTGCGCACGGGCTTGGCGATGAGCGCGCTGGTAGCGGCGGTGATCATGGCCACCTTCGTTGTCGGGCCGTTTTACCTGTCCCGTGGTTTGGGGCTCGACCCAGCCTCGATGGGCCTGGCCATGGCGGTCGGGCCCTGTGTCGCAGCAATCACCGGCATACCGGCGGGCCGCCTGACCGACCGCCTGGACAGCCAACGCATGACCTGCAGCGGGCTCGGCATTCTGCTGTGCGGCGCCCTGCTGCTGACGTTGGCTTCGGGGTTGTTCACCTACCTGGGCGCGCTGATTGTTTTGACGGCGGGCTACAGCCTCTTCCAGGCGGCGAACAATACCGCCGTGATGCGCAATGTCGCTGCGATTCGGCGCGGCACGGTCTCGGGTCTATTGAACCTGTCGCGCAACCTCGGCCTGATTGTCGGTGCTTGGGCACTCAGCGCCGTATTCGCCTGGACTGCACCCGATATAACCCACGCCACCCCCCAATCACTGGCGAATGGCCTGCACGCCACCTTCGCCGTCGCGTGCGGCCTGATCCTCCTGGCCGCGGTGATGGCATCGGGCCGCAACCGCGCCGTGAACGGCCTTCATAACCCCCACTGAGGCAAAAAAACAAAAAAGGCGTTGCGCCAGATGGGGTTACATCGCGCATCATGGGCACTTTCAAGCTCAAGGGTAACGTCCATGCGCGTTCTGTCATTGATGATGGGTCTTACGACGCTGGCCGCCAGTACGGTGTTCTGCGCCAGCGCGATGGCGAATGAAGAAAGTCAGCTGGTGCAACAGATCAACGAGTACCGCAGCCAGGTGCAGCGCTGCGGTGACCAGGGTTCCCAGGAACTGCCGCCACTGGCGAGCGACACACGGCTGGTGCTGTCGGCCACTAACGTCGGCGACCTTCAGCAGGCGCTGGCCCGGGCCGCGTATCCGATGGTGAACGTGCAGGCCATCAGCCTGTCCGGTCCCAAGGATGCTCTGTCCGCGATGAAGGCGGTGCGCGAGAGCTTCTGCCGGGTGGTGCTGGATCCGCAATTTATCGACATCGGCGTGAGCAACAGCGGTCAGGACTGGCGCATCGTGCTGGCCCGGCCCTTACTGTCCAGCGGACTGGGGGATTGGCAGACTGAAGGCCGGAAACTGCTGGACTTGATCAACGCCGCCCGTACACAACCTCGCCAATGCGGCACCCAGGCATTTACCGCGACCACCCCGTTGTCGTGGAACGACACCCTGGCCAGCGCCGCCAACAGCCACACGCGCAACATGGCCAACGGCAATTTCTTCGACCATCTGGACCACGACGGCCGCACGCCCGGCGACCGCGCCGAGCTGGCCGGATACATCGCCAAAAACATCGGCGAAAACATCGCCGCCGGCCTGGACACCCCGCGCAAGGTGGTCGATGGCTGGCTCGCCAGCCCCGGTCATTGTGCCAACCTGATGAACCCGCAATTTCGAGAACTGGGCGCGGCCTACGCCATGGACCCGAAGAGTGATGCGGGCATTTACTGGACCGGTTTGTTCGGCACGCAATGAAGGTTGGGCAAGCGCCCAACCTCGGCGGATCCAAACGACTCAAATGAGTAAAGCATCAAAACGCCATCTATCGGATAATTGCGCTGAACTGGCAGCGTTCAACCGGGTCTGTAGCTTTGCGCCACCCACTGAAAGGCGCGCTGAAGACTCTCGATAACAAGGTGTTCCCCCAATGATGAATTGGCTGCAAAGCAGCAGCGACATGGCTGAACGGGTAATTCAGCATGATTGGGCCAACACGCCTCTCGGTCCGCTGGAGCAATGGCCGGACGTTCTGAAGACCACCGTCGCGCTGTGTTTCGCGTCGAGCTTTCCCCAGGCCATTGTCTGGGGGCCCCAGTTGATCACGATCTACAACGACGCCTTTATTCCGATACTGGGCAATAAGCCCTATGCCTTGGGAAGACCGTTCAGTGACATATGGCGCGAGGTGTGGGCTGATGTCAGCCATATCGCCGACGCGGCGTTCCAGGGGCATGCCACCTATATCGAAAACTTTCCCCTCGTGGTTGAACGCGGCCAGGCGCGGGAACAAGCCTACTTCACTTTCTGCTATAGCCCGATCCGTGATCCCCAAGGCCACGTGGTCGGCTTGCTCGACACCGTGACCGAAACCACTGCCACGGTGTTTCTCGCCAGACGCCTGGAAGTGCTGGATGCCATTGGCAACGCCGTGGTCAATGCGGCCGATGCCGAAGCCATCATGACCCGCACTACCCAGTTGCTCGCCGAACACCTGCAAGTGAGCAATTGCGCCTACGCCGACATGGACGCCGATGAAGACGGCTTTACCATTCGCGACAACTGGACCGCGCCCGGCTCGCCGAGCATTGTCGGTCCCTACAGCCTGGCAGCGTTCGGCGAGGCGGCCGTCAACTGCCTGCGGGCTGGCGAGCCTCTGGTGATCTGCGACAACCTGCGCGAGCTGCCACCCGAAGAGTCTGCGGCCTTCCAGTCCCTGGGGGTGACTGCGACTATCTGCATGCCTCTGATCAAGAAAGGACGCCTGACTGCATTGATGGCCGTCCACGACAAATCCCCACGCCCATGGTCACCCTACGACCTGGCCTTGTTGAGGGAAGTCACCGAGCGCTCCTGGGCCCATATCGAACGCGTGCGCGCCGATGCCGAGGTCCGTGAAGGTCTGGCAGCGTATGCCGAGCTGAACACCTACCTGGAACAGCGGGTGGAGGAACGCACACAGGCGCTGGCCCAAGCCGAAGCCGCGTTGCACCAATCCCAGAAACTCGAAGCCATCGGGCAGTTGACCGGCGGCGTCGCCCATGACTTCAACAACCTGCTCACGATCATTCGCTCCTCGGTGGATTTTTTGCGGCAGCCTGGCCTGTCGGAAGAGCGCCGCCAGCGCTACATGAGCGCCGTTTCGGATACCGTGGAGCGGGCCAGCAAGCTGACCAGCCAGTTGCTCGCCTTTGCCCGTCGACAACCGCTCAACCCGGAGGTCTTCGACGTAGGCCAGCGGGTACAGAACATTGGCGAGATGCTGGAAAGCGTCACCGGCGCACGCATTCAGGTGCAGGTCGAGATGCCGTCACAGGCCTGTTTCGCCCGCATCGACGCGAGCCAGTTTGAAACCGCGCTGATCAACATCGCCCTCAATGCCCGGGACGCCATGGGCGGCCAGGGTACGCTGAGCCTACGGGTGGTCGGGCGCAAGCCGCTGCCACGTATCCGTGGCGATGCGGGGTCACGCCAACCCTATATCGCCATCTCCATGGCTGATACCGGGCCGGGTATTGCCGCCGACACCGTGGAGCGGATTTTCGAGCCGTTCTTTACCACCAAGGCCGTCGGCAAAGGCACCGGCCTGGGTCTGTCGCAGGTCTTCGGGTTCGCCAAGCAGTCGGGGGGCAATATCGATGTGTCCAGCACGCCCGGCCAAGGCAGCGTATTTACCCTGTATCTGCCCCAGGTCGAAGCACAGGATGTGCCGCCCCAAAGCCCTCAGGGAACGCTCGCCATGCCCCACGACACAACCCAGTGTCGGGTGCTGATCGTGGAAGACAACTTGGAGGTCGGGCGGTTTGCCCGCCAAATCCTTGAAGACTTGGGCTATCAGACCGCCTGGGCGACCGATGCCGAACAAGCCCTGAGCCTGGCCGGCCAGGATGGAATGGCCTTTGACGTCATCTTCTCCGACGTCGTGATGCCCGGTATTACCGGCGTCGCCATGGCCAAGCTGCTACGCCAGCGTCGTGCCGACCTGCCGGTGGTGTTGACCTCGGGTTACAGCGAGGAGCTGGCAGAAAGCGGCTATGAAGGCTTCGAGTTTCTGCCCAAGCCTTACTCGGCCGAACAACTTTCGCAGGTATTGATCAAGGCAACACTCAAGGACTGAGCGTCGCCCTACTCCGCCACGGCCACTTGGTTGCGGCCCAGCGCCTTGGCCCGGTACAGCGCCTTGTCGGCGGTGTTCATCAGGCCATGCAAGTCCCCGTCCAGCGCATGGGCCGAGGCAACGCCCAAGCTGGCTGAAAGCCCCGTGACCGGTTCGGCCGGCAATCCGGAAATCGCCTTGATCAACTGCTCGGCAATACCCCGTGCGGTTTCCAGCGAGGTATTGGGCAGCAATACCGCAAACTCCTCACCGCCCAGACGGCCATACACATCAGACTTGCGAAACGACGCACTGATCACCCCTCCAATCTGGCGCAACACTTGGTCGCCGGCCTGGTGTCCGTAGGTGTCGTTGATGTGCTTGAAGTGGTCCATGTCCAGCATCAGCGCGCACAGCGGCTGTTGGTTGTGTCGGCATTGTGCGTACAGCGAATGGGCATGTTCGAAGAATGCACGACGGTTCATCAGCCCGGTCAGCTCATCGGTCTGTGCGGCACGGGTTGAAATGTTGTGGGCTCTTTCCATTTGCCGAGTCAGGCGAAACGCCTTTTCCAGCGCATCGGACAATTTACGCGTGGCGCTGGCGACAAAGGTGGTGAACACCAGCACCGCGATGGCAACACCCACCTGCATGGGAGCCGGCTGGAACAGCAGCCAGAAGGTGCACGGCAGCAATACCAGGCCGATAGACGCCAGCGTCATGTAGCGATAGGCCGAGTAACACGACACCGCGCTGACCGACATGCCCACGGTGAACAGCATCACCAGCACCTGGGACAGCCGATCATCCGCTGGCATCACCGCTAACGCACCGGCGCCCCAGATGCCGGCAGAGAGCACGAGAGTGACCCAGTAGCGGCGCTCCCAGCGAGCCGGCGTGCGCTCGCTGTTGGGGCAGCGAAACCAGTCCATGAACATCTTCACACGCAGCAGCGACGACGCTGTGAGCAACAGCATCCAGACCAGCATAACGTCGTGGTCGAAGCGATCCCAACACAGCCAGCAGAGCATGGTAGCCGCGAGGTAACTGCCCAAAATGGCGGCAAATGACTGCCGAAACAGCTGGTGCAGACGGTCAGTCCGCACCTGCTCTTCTATAACGCAATCCTGGTCCTGCTCACGCCCAAGGCCATTCATGAAATTCGCCTGATTCGACTGCCATGACAAAGGCGCCATTGTGGCACCCTGCCAGCACCGCGGACAACTGAATCCCGCGCGGCAGAGCGGTTAACCCCCTTCAGGTCGCAGAATCAACACCCCCAGCGGCGGCAAATTCAGCGACAGCGACACCGGTTGCCCATGGCGCGGTTCATCCTGGGTAAAGACTTCGCCGCCATTACCGAAGTTGGAACCGGCATACATGTCCGCATCACTGTTGATCACCTCACTCCAGCGCCCGGCAAACGGCACACCAACGGAATAGGACTCGCGCGGCACCGGTGTGAAGTTAGCCACCACCAGCACGGGCTTGCCGTCTTTGCTCCAGCGCAGCCACGCGTAGACACTGTTGATCGCGTCATCGCCGATCAGCCATTGGAAACCTTGCGGCGCATCGTCCTGCTCGTGCAGGGCCGGCTCTTCGCGGTACAGACGGTTCAAGTCGCCGACCAGCTTCTGCACGCCTTTGTGCTCGGCGTACTGCAACAAGTACCAGTCCAGTTGCTGGTCGTGGTTCCACTCGCGCCACTGGCCGAATTCGCAGCCCATGAACAACAGCTTCTTGCCGGGATGCATCCACATGAACGCCAGGTAGGCACGCAGGTTGGCAAATTTCTGCCAGCGGTCGCCGGGCATCTTGTCGATCAACGAGTGCTTGCCGTGCACCACCTCATCATGGGAAATCGGCAGGATAAAACGCTCGGACCAGGCATACACCAGGCCAAAGCTCAGCTCGTTGTGGTGATGGGCGCGATACACCGGGTCTTGCTGGATGTAATGCAGCGAATCGTGCATCCAGCCCATGTTCCACTTGTAGTTGAAGCCCAGGCCGCCCTGTTGGGTCGGCTGGCTCACACCGGGCCAGGCGGTAGATTCCTCGGCGATCACCAACGCGCCGGGAGCTTCCAAGGCCACTACGTCGTTCAGGTGACGCAGGAAGTCGATGGCTTCCAGGTTCTCCCGACCGCCGTGGCGGTTGGGCACCCATTCACCGGCCTTGCGCGAGTAATCGCGGTACAGCATCGACGCCACCGCATCCACACGCAGCCCGTCGATATGGAAGTGTTTAAGCCAATGCAGGGCCGACGCCAGCATAAAGCCGTGAACTTCGGTGCGGCCCAGGTTGTAGATCAGCGTGTCCCAATCCTGGTGGAAACCTTCCAGCGGGTTGGCGTATTCGTACAGCGCCGTGCCGTCAAACTGTGCCAGCCCGTGGGTATCGGTGGGGAAATGCGCCGGTACCCAGTCAAGGATCACGCCGATATCGGCCTGGTGCAGCGCATTGACGAAATAAGCGAAATCTTCCGGCGAGCCAAAGCGCGCACTCGGGGCGAACTGCGACAACGCTTGATAGCCCCAGGAGCCACCAAACGGATGCTCCATGATCGGCATCAGTTCGATATGGGTGAAACCCAGTTGCTGTACATACGGGATCAGCCGTTCCGTCAGTTCACGCCAGCCGTATTGGCGGGCGACTTCGCCGGCCTCGTCCAGCTCGCATTGCCAGGAGCCCACGTGCAACTCATAGATCGACAGCGGTGCGGAGGATTTCTGCTTTTCGCTGCGCGACTGCATCCACTCATGGTCCTGCCAATCCACCTGCAACGGCGGAGCGACTTTCGACGCAGTGTCCGGCGGCAGTTGAGTGGCCAATGCCATGGGGTCAGCCTTGAGCGGCAAAATCCCATTGGCACCCAGGATCTCGTACTTGTAGGCCGCACCCGGTTGCAGACGCGGGATAAACAGCTCCCATACGCCCGAAGGATGGCGCAGGCGCATCGGATGGCGGCGACCGTCCCAGATATTGAAATCGCCCACCACCGACACCCGCCGCGCATTCGGCGCCCACACGGCAAAGCGCACGCCCTGCACGCCATCGACGCTGGTCACCTGTGCACCCAGGCAGCTGCTGAGATCGCGATGGTTGCCTTCGGCAAACAGGTACAGGTCCATTTCGCCCAACAACAACTGGCTGAAACTGTAGGGGTCTTCGGTAATTTGCTCACCGCCGGCCCACTGGATCTTCAGCAGGTAGGCCTGGCGCGTGGTGAAGTGCCCGACAAACAAGCCCGGCACCTGGGTCGCGTCCAGGCTGCCGATCGGCTCGCCACTGTCCTGCGCCAACACCTGGACGCTCAGAGCTTCCGGCAGGAATGCGCGGATAAATTGCCCACCCTGCTCGTCATCATGTGGCCCGAGGATCGAGAACGGGTCATGGTGCTCGGCGCGCACCAGCGCTTCGACGTCCTTGGACGCCGGCATGGCAGTCAACTTGGGCTGCAGCGGTTCTTTATGCGTGTAATTCATGACGTCTCCCCACCGCGTGCAGTTTTAGATAGAGGTGCTAGCCCACTGAGCAACCCGTGCAGCCCTTGCAGGGGCACCGGTAGCCAGGTCGGGCGATTCTCCGCTTCGTAAGCCACTTCGTACGCGGCCTTCTCCAGGCTGAACAAGGTCAGCGCGGCGTCCTGGCCTTTGGCATCCTGCCAGTCATGCGCCAGTGTAGACGTAGCTGTCTGATAAGCCTGGATAAATGCCTCGCGTGCTTCATTCAGATAGCGATCGGTCACGCGCCTGCGGGCCAGATCGGCTTGCGGCGAATGATCCACACCTTGCACATTCAAGGCCATGGCCGCCGCGTAATCAAACGAGCGCAGTACGCCGCTCACATCTTTATACGGGCTGTGCTTGCCACGCCGCTCATGCAATGGCCTGGCTGGCTCGCCTTCAAAATCGATCAGGTAAGCATCGCCCTTCACCACCAGTACCTGGCCCAAGTGCAAATCACCGTGAACCCGAATACGCAGCCCGCCCAACGTGGCTTTCGCCAACGCCTGGACATGGGCGCCGATGGCTTTTTTCTGCGCCAGCAAGTCACTGACCAGTGCCTGATCCGCCGGGTTCAATGTGTGTTGATGCAACTTGAGCAATTGCAGCGCGCGGTCAAGCTGTGCGCCCACGTCCTTGGCCCAGGCCTGAGTGTCCTTAGCCGTAGTGACCTCGGGTTTGAAGTCCTTGTTGTCAGTCTTCGCGCCTAGCACCAGGTGCATTTCCCCCAGGCGCTGGCCGAGCAACCCGGCAAAGTCCGCCAGTTCACCCAAGGCGTTGTAGTGCTGTTCCTGCTCGGAAATGGCCTGCGCCAGTTCATCGCGAATCGCGCGTTCCAGGTTGTTCTGGGTCCAGCTCCAGGCGTCGCCCTGATTGCTCAAGTAACCCTGGGCAATCATCAGCAGGTTGTCCTGGCCATCGGCGTCGCGACGAATCATCGAGCCCAGCAGCGGTGAGATATTCGGGTAATCGGCAGCGGTGAGGTAGGCGCTCATTTCCAGCTCCGGGTGTACGCCGGCGCTGACTTTGCGGATCAACTTGAGCACCAGGCTCTCGCCCACTACCACCGAACTGTTGGACTGCTCGGCGGACAAGTAGCGTACTTGGGCGTCGTCCGTCAGTTGCAGCGGGGCCAGGTGCGGCGTGGCTTCAAAGCGTAAATCGCCTTCGCTGGAATTGAGCACCGTACCCGCCTGCAGACCCTGGATCACCGCGCGGATGAAGTGCTCCAGGCTGAAGGCATCGGTGACCAGCCCCACCTGCCGCGTACGCCGCACACGAGCCAGGGCCAATTGTTGCGGCAAGGCACTGGTGAACTGGTCTTCACCCAGGAAGCCGAAGGGCAGTTGATAGCGACTGACTTGGCCGCCGCTGGTGACATCAATTTCACTGAGCAACACCGGATGCTCCGGGTCGCCAAAACGCACGCCGTAAGCGATGTTCACGCTGTCGATGGCGGTGTCCTTACCGGCGAACCAGCGCCGCTTGGGCAGCCAGGCCGGCAACGAGGTCTGCTCCAGGGTGGTGCGACAAGGTTCTTCGAGCAATTCTTCCATGCGTTTTTTCAGTACCAGAGTGGTGAAGTCAGGGATGCTCTGCGCCGGTTCCACATGCCAACTGGGCATCTGGTTTTCCGCCGCCAGTACAAACCAATAGAAGCCGTAGGGCGCCAGCGTCAGCAGGAAATTCAACTGGCCAATGGGCGGGAAAGCGTTTCCGCCAAGCATCTCCACCGGCACCATTCCCGCGAAGGCAGAGAGGTCCAATTCCGCCGCCTGGGCGCTGCGGGACACGTTGGCCACACACAGGATAATTTCCGTACGGCCGTCTTCCCCGGTGTATTCACGGGTATAGGCCAGGATGCGGCGATTGCTCGGCGAGAGCATTTTCAAACTGCCCCGACCAAATGCCTTGGATTGCTTGCGCACCGCCAACATGCGCCGATTCCAGTTGAGCAGTGAGTGCGGGTCTTGAGTCTGGGTTTCGACATTGACCGACTGGTAGCCGTACAGCGGGTCCATGATCGGCGGCAGCACCAGGCTGGCCGGATCGGCGCGGGAGAAGCCGCCGTTACGGTCGATGGACCACTGCATCGGCGTGCGCACACCGTCGCGGTCGCCGAGGTAGATATTATCGCCCATGCCGATTTCATCGCCGTAATACAACGTCGGCGTACCAGGCATCGACAGCAGCAGGCTGTTAAGCAATTCCACGCGACGGCGATCCCGCTCCAGCAACGGTGCCAGACGGCGACGAATCCCCAGGTTGATGCGCGCGCGCCGATCTGCGGCGTAGTAATTCCACAGGTAATCGCGCTCTTTGTCGGTGACCATTTCAAGGGTCAACTCATCGTGGTTGCGCAGGAAGATTGCCCATTGGCAGTTGGCGGGAATCTCCGGGGTCTGGCGCAGAATATCGGTGATGGGGAAGCGATCTTCCTGGGCCAGGGCCATGTACATGCGCGGCATCAGCGGGAAGTGGAACGCCATGTGGCATTCATCGCCGTCGTCGCCCTTTTTGTCACCGAAATACAGCTGAGTGTCTTCCGGCCATTGGTTGGCTTCGGCGAGCAACATGCGGTCCGGGTAGTTGGCGTCGATTTCGGCGCGGATCTGCTTGAGCACATCGTGGGTTTCGGGAAGGTTCTCGTTGTTGGTGCCGTCGCGCTCGATCAAGTACGGGATGGCGTCCAGACGCAGGCCGTCAATGCCCATGTCCAGCCAGTAACGCATCACCGACAACACGGCCTTCATCACTTGCGGATTGTCGAAGTTGAGGTCGGGCTGGTGAGAATAGAAACGGTGCCAGAAGTACTGGCCGGCGACCGGGTCCCAAGTCCAGTTGGACTTCTCGGTGTCGAGGAAAATGATGCGCGTGCCATCGTACTTCTGGTCGTCATCGGACCACACATAGAAGTCCCGCGCCGCCGAACCAGGCTTGGCCTTGCGGGCACGCTGGAACCACGGGTGCTGGTCGGAGGTGTGGTTGATCACCAGCTCAGTAATCACCCGCAATCCACGCTTATGGGCCTCGGCGATAAAGCGCTTGGCGTCGGCCAGGGTGCCGTAGTCGCTGTGTACGCCACGGTATTCGGCGATATCGTAGCCGTCATCGCGGCGAGGCGAGGGATAAAACGGCAATAACCAAATGGTATTCACGCCGAGGTCGGCGATGTAATCGAGCTTGGCGATCAACCCGGGGAAGTCACCGATGCCGTCGTTGTTGGAGTCAAAAAAGGATTTGACGTGAACCTGGTAGATCACCGCGTCCTTGTACCAGAGCGGGTCTTTGATAAAGGTGGCAGGGTTAGGTTTCTTCGCCATTGGAAACTCCTGAATGACTTAAATTCTGCGGACGCGATGCGATCGTTGTGGGAGTGGGCAAGCCCCCTCCCACAATGGATCTGCGCAAGACTTAGGCAACCGTGATGCGCCAGATTCCAAACGGCATCTGCGGATCAAGGCGTGTCCATTGGGTCTTGCCATACCAGGTCCAGCGATGGCCGTTCATCAGGTCTTCGCCTTGGGTCTGCGCATCATCCGGCAGCCCCAGTTCCCACAGCGGCAACTCAAAGTGCGCTTCCTGGGCGTTGAATGGATCGAGGTTGATCGCCACCAGAATGAAGTTACTGCCATCCTCACTGCGCTTGCCGAAGTACAGGATGTTGTCATTCCAGGCGGTGTAGAGCTTCAACCCCAAATGCGTCTGCAACGCCGGATTTTGCCGGCGGATACGGTTGAGCTGGGCAATCTCGGCAATGATGTTGCCGGGCGCGGTGAAGTCCCGTGGGCGGATTTCATATTTCTCCGAGTCCAGGTATTCCTCTTTGCCCGGCACCGGCGCTGATTCACACAGTTCAAAACCGGAATACATGCCCCACAGGCCCGAGCCCATGGTCGCCAGCGCGGCCCGGATCAAAAAGCCTGGGCGGCCGGACTCGTGCAGGAAGGCTGGGTTAATGTCCGGCGTATTGACGAAGAAGTTCGGCCGGTAGCACTCGCGCCACGGCGACTGGTTCAACTGAGTGAAGTACTCGCTCAATTCAGCCTTGGTATTGCGCCAGGTGAAGTAGGTGTAGCTCTGGGAATAACCGACCTTGCCCAGCCGCGCCATCATCGCAGGCGTGGTGAAGGCTTCAGCCAGGAAGATCACCTCGGGGTACTTTGAACGCACATCGCTGATCAGCCATTGCCAGAACGGCAGCGGTTTGGTGTGGGGGTTGTCGACGCGAAAGGTCTTCACGCCCTCTTCCACCCAGCCCACTACGATGTCGCGCAACTCCGTCCAGAGACTGGGAATCGCGTCGGCCGCATAGAAGTCGACGTTAACGATGTCCTGGTACTTTTTCGGCGGGTTTTCCGCGTATTTGATCGTCCCGTCCGGACGCCAGTTGAACCAACCCGGATGCTGCTTGAGCCACGGGTGATCCTGGGAGCACTGGATGGCAAAGTCCAAGGCGATTTCCAGGCCATGATCAGCGGCAGCCTGGACCAGGCGGCGGAAATCATCGCGACTGCCCAGTTGCGGGTGGATGGCTTCGTGGCCGCCCTCCTCACTGCCAATGGCGTACGGGCTGCCCGGATCGTCAGGGCCGGCGGTGAGGGAATTGTTCTTGCCCTTGCGGTGGCTGCGGCCGATGGGGTGGATCGGCGGGAAGTACAGCACGTCGAAGCCCATGTCATGGATCATCGGCAGGCGTGCGTGCACATCGTTGAAGGTGCCGTGACGGGCCGGATCATCAGTGATCGAGCGCGGAAACAGCTCGTACCAGCTGGCGAATTGCGCCGCTTCACGCTCCACATCGATCGGGTATACGGCACTGATGCTCAAATAGGCGCGGTGATCGGCCTGAGTCATCAAATGTGCACTGTCTTCGTGCAGAAACAGTGCGACCTGCTCGGTTTCCAGCAGGCCGGACAGTTCGTGGTGCAGCAGCATCAAGCGATCGCGCAGTTCGTTGTCACTGCGTTCGGCGGCCTGCAACACCAGGCTGCGGCCTTCCTGCAACTCCAGGCTGACCGGCACACCGGCCTCGTGTTTTTTGCGCAACTCATAGCAAAAGCTGGCGAAGGTATCGATCCAGGCTTCGATGCAGTATTCGTGAGGGCCCTGGTCGGTGACGGTAAATGCGCCCTCCCAACCGTTGTTGCCCACATCCGCCATCACCACGCTGTGCCAGCTTTCGTCCTGCAGCGGGCGCCAGCGGATCAATACGGCGAGTTTGTCGTGGCCATCGGCGAACACCTTGCTGGTCACGGTGACCCGCTGGCCCACTGCGGCCTTAACGGCGAATTCACCGCCATCAATCACAGGCATGGTGCTTTCGATTGCAATCCTGGGCAGCAACAGCGCCTGGGACAGCGGCAATAAGGAAACATCTGGAACCTGAGTTTCAGCAGTCATCGAGCATCTTCCCCTTACGCCCTGTGGACGCTCTTTGCTTGATCCGAATTCTGATACGGCGACGCTCTCCCTGAGCAGGGCCGTAATAGGTCCGAGCCTGTGGCCAGGTGAAAAGTTCAGGTGGATATGCCGCCATTGGGCGGGGAATCAATTCTCCCCCGCGGTTGTCCACCGATAGAGCAAAGCACAAAGGAGGCCACACCGATGAATATCCCGATCCCGGCTGAAACCCCTGATCCTAATATCGACAATCCGACCCTGCCGCCCACCGAACCGGAGCCGATTCCAGAAAAAGAACCACCCGAAAATGAGCCGCCACCGGTGGAAGAGCCGCCGACAACCATGCCCCCTGTGATCGTCAGTCCTTCTCGAAACGCTTGACGATTTTCGGCATCACGCTGAACACCGCCAAGGCCAGCAACGTACTCAGGACCGCTGTCGATTCCCGGCCCAACCCGGCCGAGACCCCAATCGCAGCGGTCATCCACAGGCCGGCGGCGGTGGTCAGGCCTTTGACATGCCCCTCTTCATCATCCTTGCCTTTGATGATCGTGCCTGCGCCGAGAAAGCCGATCCCCGCGATCACGCCCTGCACCACGCGACTCATAGCATCCGCCTGATTACCTGACATCTGCGGCACCATCACAAACAGCGCGGCGCCCAACGCCACCAGCATGTGGGTCCGTACCCCGGCGGCCTTGCCCTTGCTCTCGCGCTCAAAACCCAAAATGCCGCCGAGTACGGCGGCGATGAGCAGGCGCACGGTGATCTGGGTCAGTTGTTTGGCATCGCCGATATCGGCGAACTCGGCCTGCAGGGTTTGCCACACTTCATGCCACCAAGCGTCCATGGATCCTGTCCTTTAAAGAAGCGGTTAAGTCATGGACAGCGCCTACCGCCAGTCAGTTGCCTTGAACCACGCCACGGCACCATCCCCTAAGGTTCATAGCCGATGAGAAAGGAGTTCGACATGACCCTGCGTATTGAAAACCACCTGTGCTATTTCACGCTCGACGACAATGGCCAGGAACAGAGCGTCCCCGCCACCCGAGTGAAGATATTGACGGACGATGACAAGTCCATGTCCTACGTAGAACTTGCGGGCGAGCGCACCTACATCACCGAAGCTGAAGCAGACGCCTTGACCGTCGAAGGCGCGACAGACGGACGCAACCATGTGAAGGCCACGGAGCCTGGTTCGCTGATTTGATTGATCTGTATCATTACCGCTGAAATGCCCCTGCACCCCAGGCGCGCCGGGGTGCAGCAGATTGTCGCAGAGCTCACCACACGGACCATCTGATCCGCTTTTTATCGCGCTAGCTGAGTCTGTTATGCAAACAGTCCCCGGCCCATAGTTCATCCGCCTGATGGAGGCTGATGAGCGAACGACCATGAGCGAACGAATCCCAACCGTGGAAACCTTTGAGCCCATACACCCAACGAAGGTGAAGGCTAAATCCAGCGACACCCTGATCCATACCCGCAGCTTCACCGGACTGTTCCGCACCTTGCGCGTAGCCGGTGCCGGCTTTCTGTTCCTGGCGTTTTTCGGCACCGTGTGGCTGAACTGGGGCGGGCGCCAAGCCGTGCTGTGGGATCTGGCGGAAAGCAAATTCCATATTTTTGGCGCGACGTTCTGGCCCCAGGACTTCATCCTGCTGTCGGCGCTGCTGATTATCTGCGCCTTCGGCCTGTTCGCGATCACCGTGTTCGCCGGCCGCGTGTGGTGCGGCTATACCTGCCCGCAAAGCTCGTTCACGTGGTTGTTTATGTGGTGCGAAAAGGTCACTGAGGGCGAGCGTAACCAACGCATCAAGCTGCAAGCCGCGCCCTGGAGCCTCAACAAACTGGCAAGGCGCTCGGCCAAGCACACGCTGTGGCTGGGTATCAGCGTGCTGACTGGGCTGACCTTTGTCGGCTACTTCACGCCTATCCGCCCGTTGGCCGAGGAACTGCTGACTTGGCAAATGGGGGGCGTGAGCCTGTTCTGGGTGCTGTTTTTCACCGCCGCGACCTACATCAATGCCGGTTGGCTGCGTGAGGCGGTGTGCATGCACATGTGTCCGTATGCGCGGTTCCAGAGCGTGATGTTCGATAAAGACACCCTGACCATTTCCTACGACAGCGCCCGTGGCGAGAACCGTGGCCCGCGCAAACGCGAGGTCAAGCCGGCCGATGTCGGCCTGGGTGACTGCATTGACTGCCACCTGTGCGTGCAGGTCTGCCCCACCGGCATTGATATCCGCGATGGCCTGCAAATGGAATGCATCGGCTGCGCGGCCTGCATCGACGCCTGTGATTCGATCATGGACAAAATGGGTTATGCCCGTGGTCTGGTGAGCTATACCAGCGAGCATCAACTGCAAGGCGGCAAAACCCGTCTGCTACGGCCCCGTCTGATCGGCTACAGTGCGGTGCTGCTGGTGATGATTGCCGCGCTGGTAGTAGCACTGATGGAGCGGCCGATGGTGTCGCTGGACGTGACCAAAGACCGTGGCATGTTCCGCGAGAACGCCCAGGGCCAGATCGAAAACATCTACAGCCTCAAGGTCATCAACAAGACCCAGCAACGCCAGGATTATCGGGTGGAGCTCGTGGAGGCCGACGGCTTCCAACTGCAAGGCAAGACCGAGATCAGCCTGGCGCCGGGGGAAATCATAGATGTGCCGGTGTCGGTGGCATTGCTCGCTGAGAAACCCGCGAGCAGTTCCCAGACATTGCGCTTCAAAGTGATGGATGTAGATGAGCCAGGGATCTATAGCGTTGCCGACAGCCGCTTTGTGGCGCCGTTGAACCGCTGAGATCTATCTAAATCAGTGAGAATCCGATGTGGGAGCGGCTTGCCCTCTCCCGGATTGGATCTGCGCTCGTATAAACATTGTTAAGGCCCCTATGAAACGCTACGAAAAATTCGCCGAAGACATTGCCGAACTGATCCGCTCTGGCGTCCTGGGGCCTGGCCAACGTGTGCCGTCGGTGCGCTACGCCAGCCAAACCTACGGCGTCAGCCCGTCCACAGTGTTCCAGGCCTATTACCTGCTGGAACGCCGTGGCCTGATCCGTGCGCGGCCGCGTTCCGGCTACTTCGTCAACACCCATGCACCGAGCCCGTTCTCTGAGCCGGCGGTGAGCGAGCAGGTGCACGAGTCCACCGAGGTGGATGTCAGCGAGTTGGTGTTTTCCGTGCTCGACTCGATCAAAGACCCCAATACAGTGCCCTTCGGCTCGGCGTTCCCAAGCCCCATGCTGTTCCCGTTGCAACGCCTGGCCCGATCCCTGGCCAGCGCCAGCCGTGAAATGGACCCGCGCCTGGTGGTCACCGACATGTCGCCGGGCAATCCGCAGTTGCGTCGACAAATTGCCCTGCGCTACATGGTCGGCGGCCTGATGCTGCCGATGGAAGAACTGCTGATCACCAATGGCGCCCTTGAAGCCCTGAACCTGTGCCTGCAAGCCGTGACGGAACCCGGCGATCTGGTGGCCATCGAGGCCCCGGCGTTCTATGCCTGCCTGCAAGTACTGGAACGCCTGAAGCTCAAGGCGGTGGAAATTCCGGTGCACCCGCGCGACGGCATCGACCTCGGCGCCCTGGCCCAAGCCCTGGCGCGCTATCCGATCAAGGCCTGCTGGACCATGACCAGTTTCCAGAACCCCATGGGCGCAACGTTGCCGGAAGAAAAGAAGCAAGCACTGGTTGAGCTGTTGCGCAGTCACCAGGTGCCGCTGATTGAGGACGATGTGTACGCCGAGCTGTATTACGGGCAACAGGCGCCCAAGCCGGCCAAAGCCTTCGACACCGAAGGACTGGTGATGCACTGCGGTTCCTTTGCCAAGAGCCTGGCGCCCGGCTACCGCGTCGGCTGGGTCGCCGCCGGGCGCTATGCGCAAAAGGTCGAACGTCTCAAGCTGATGACCTCGCTGTGCCCGTCGATGCCAGCCCAGGCGGCGATTGCCGACTACCTGCAACATGGCGGCTATGACCGCCACCTTCGCAAATTGCGTTATGCCCTGGAGGAGCAACAAAGCGCCATGCTCGCCGCCATCGCTCGGTATTTCCCGGCGCAGACCCGCGTCAGCCAGCCGGCCGGAGGGTATTTCCTGTGGCTGGAATTGCCGGAACAAACGGACTCATTGAAGTTGTTCCAGATGGCGCTGGCCCAAGGCATCAGCATTGCACCGGGGCCGATTTTTTCGGCGACCCAGCGCTTCAGAAACTGTATTCGCCTGAACTATGGCAGCCCGTGGACCGAGGCCTCGGAGAAGGCGATGGAGACGTTGGGGCGGATTGTGCGGTCGTTTTGAGGGAGGGGGGTTGCTCTTTCTGACGCCATCGGGAGCAAGCCCCCTCCCACACTTGGACTGTGTGAACCCGATCAAAATGTGGGAGGGGGCTTGCTCCCGATGGCGCCCGCACAGACGCTACCGACTCAACGGCCGCCACCCAAATCTAAAAAAGTCCCGGTGGCATACGACGCCTTATCCGACAACAACCAGATAATCGCTTCCGCCACTTCATCCGGCCGCCCTCCACGGGCCATGGGAATGCCGGACTCCAGCTTGCTGACCCGATCCGGGTCGCCGCTGAGGGCGTGGAAGTCGGTAAAGATATAGCCGGGGCGTACTGCGTTGACGCGGATACCCTCACCTGCCACTTCTTTGGACAGGCCGATGGTGAAGGTGTCGAGGGCGCCCTTGGAGGCTGCATAGTCCACGTATTCACCCGGCGAGCCCAGGCGCGCCGCCACCGAGGACACGTTGACGATGCTGCCACCCTGCCCGCCATGTTTGGGCGACATGCGCAACACCGCGTGCTTGGCACACAGGATCGGCCCCAGCACATTGGTCCTCATGATGTTAAGGATGCGGAATTCGGACATCTCATCGACCCGAGACTTGTGCGCCACGGTGCCGGCATTGTTGACCAGGGCGGTCACGCGGCCCAACTCGGCGTCGACGCGATGAAACAACGCAATCACTTCATCTTCGATGCTGACATCAGCTCGCACAGCAATCGCCTGGGCACCCAGGCCACGGACCTGTTCCAGTACGCCCAGGGCGGCTTTTTCATCGGAGCGGTAGTTGATGCAGATGCGATAGCCTTCGCGCGCCGCCAGCAGTGCCGTTTCGGCGCCAATACCGCGACTGCCCCCGGTGATGATGACAACTTTGTCCATGCGTACGGTCTCCTGATCCAACCTGGCGTTAGGGTTGGATCCGATACTAACCGTCAGGCACTGTTTTTGTCAGGCGCCTGTGCGTCCTCGGCCCGCAGAATATCCGCCATGAAACCATCGGCCGGCAGCGGATGCCCCAGCAAGTAACCCTGCAGGGAGTTACAGCCCAGCCGCGTGAGGAAACTCTGCTGCACGTCCGTTTCCACGCCTTCGGCGACAATCCGCAATCCCAAGGCCTGGCCGAGGGCAACGATGGCCGAAACGATGGCGGCGTCATCGCTGTCGTGCTCAAGGTCGCGCACAAAACCGCGGTCGATCTTCAACTCGTTGGCCGGCAGGCGCTTGAGGTACATCAGGCTGGAATAGCCGGTGCCGAAGTCATCGATGGACAGGTCGACGCCCATGTCCGAGAGCTGCTGCAACACCGTCATACTCGCGTCGGCATCGCTCATGGCGGTGGTTTCGGTGATCTCCAAGGTCAGGCTGTTGGCCGGCAACTGATGACGATCAAGGGCGTCGGCCACACTCTTGACCAGCCCCGCATGGCAGAACTGCAACGCCGACAGGTTCACGGCGATGCGCCAATGCTCATAACCCAGCGCGTACCACACGCTCATCTGACGGCAGGCCTCATTAAGCACCCATTCGCCGATGGGAATGATCAAGCCAGTCTTTTCCGCCAGTTCGATAAAGGTGGCCGGCAACAACAGGCCCTGCTGCGGATGCTCCCAGCGCACCAGCGCTTCGGCGCCCACCGCAATACCACTGACCGCATCGAACTTGGGCTGGTAGTACAAGCGAAATTGCTCTTGGTCGAGGGCGTTGCGCAGGTCCTGCAACAACTGCAATTGCTTGCGCGCATTGGTGTTCATCGACACGTCGAAAAAGCTGTAGCCGTTCTTGCCCATGCCCTTGGCGTGGTACATCGCGGCGTCGGCGTTCATCAACAATTCCTGGGGGTTGCCACCGTTACCTGGGAACACAGCGATGCCGATACTGGCCGAGATTTTCAGCTCATGCTCGGCCACCTGGAATGAGCGGTTGATCAGCCCGACCTGCCGCTCGGCCAAGCGCAGGGCATCGTCTGGCTGGCTCAGTTGCACCAACAGCACAAATTCATCACCGCCGATGCGCGCCAGGGTGTCGTGGCCGCGCAAGTCTTCGCGCAGGCGCAGGCCGACTTCGCGCAGCAACTGGTCGCCCATGTGATGGCCAAAGGCATCGTTGACTGGCTTGAAGCCATCCAGGTCGATAAACATCAAGGCGAAGCAACCGCCCTGCTCGTTAACCGCCTGTATGGCCTGTTGAATCCGATCGGCCAGCAACGTGCGGTTAGGCAGACCGGTGAGCATGTCATGCAGGGCCAGGTGGGTCAGTTCCTGATTGGCCAGGCTGAGGGAGTCGGCGAGCACCGCGGTGCGGGCCTCCAGTCGCGCGTCGAGCAACGAGGTCAGCAACGCGATGGCAAGCACCGCCAGGGTGGTGACCAGCACCAGGTTATCCAGGCCCTTGCCGGTCAAGCCGTCCAACGCGGCAGCGCAGTAGCTGTCATCGGCAAAGCGTGCCGCGGCCATTCCGGTGTAATGCATACCGACGATGGCAAACCCCATCACCACCGCCGCCCCGCCGCGTGCCAGGCGTACATACGGCGTGTTGCGCCGCAGGTTGAAAGCTATCTGCAAGGCGGCGCCCGAGGCCACGACCGCTATTAACAGAGAAGCTCCAAACAAGGTGGGGTCGTAGTCGATACCGGGGGTCATGCGCATCGCGGCCATGCCGGTGTAATGCATGGTGGCAATGCCGGTGCCCATGACCAGCGCGCCAAACACCAATTGCCAGGCGGGCAAGCGCGGCTGGCTGACCAGCCATAAGGCAAAGCCGCTGGACATCACCGCGATCAACAACGACAGCGCGGTAATGCCGATATCGAAGCCCAAGGCAAACGGCAGGCGCAGGGCCAACATGCCGATGAAGTGCATCGACCAGACACCCACGCCCATGGCCAATGCCCCGCCGGCCATCCACAAATAAACCGCGCGGCCCTTGGCGGTCGCAATGCGGCCGGTCAGGTCCAGCGCGGTATAAGAGGCCAGGATCGCAACGCACAGGGAGATCACGACGAGGGAGGTTGAATAACTACCGATGAGCATGGGATTTCTCGCGGGCAACAGTTTTGAGACGTCCGTGCCAGGGTGGCAAAGCGCGCGATTGTAGCGAGATTAATTCTGGTGCAGGTGATTAATTATCATAGGGCCATCACCTGTAATTTGACGTCAAACTACTGGCCAGGTCCGGAGTGGTCTATAGCTCGTGTGCGACGTCACCTGCGTATCAAAGGCAGTGTGTCGCTTCAGTGTTGGCGGGTCTCGGGATAACAAAAACTAAAAATTTTAGAGGATTGTTACCCCTTTTCCAGTATAGACGCCCGTATTTTGAAATCGGGCTTAACACAAACTCCCAGCATCCTGCACTCCATAAAAATAAAATTTTTATTCCGTAAGGATATATAAAACTGTCATATCTTACAGGTGACTTTCATGCTGAGAGCGATAAACTTCACTCCACATGACATTCGGAGTTTCAGAAATGGCCATCATCGCACTTCTATACCCTAATAATACTGAGAATACTGGCCACCTGAAAGGCACTCAATGTATTCGAGACAAAGGCGGCGAAATCAAGTCTTATAGAATCGAAAACATCGGAGATGCTCAAGCAGTGACCGATATAACACCCTATGTAGAGCGAAAAATTGCTGAACGCGGAACTTTCCCCATTGACGATGGCGAGTACGTAGTAAGCACTCATCTATGTTATGACAAACAAATATGTTATGAAAAACAAAAAATATATGAAGTCTGGGGGAGAATCGACGCTTTCGAGGACACGGTCATTACCTATCATTTTCCCGGTGGAAAAGAATACCAATTAACCGACGGAGATAACCGAGTATTGAAATTTCGAGTTGCTTGTAAAGTTGACCAAATTCTAAAATACCTACCACGGTACACAAAAATAATTCTGGAATACAAAGGTCGCTCTACAACAGAATTTGGGAGTTTGATATCGTATAACCATGACTCTTTAGAGCTGCATGTTGAGAACAACTCCAAGTCATACAAATTTGCTGATTTAATATCCCTCAGAGCCATTTAACTCAGGTTGGCAAACAATGATGAGTGAGCCGAACAAAGAGCCCTTTCGTTCGGCTATCGCGCGTTGGCCTGTTGATCTTCGCTCAGCAACTACAGACTCAATTGGCTAAGACCGCACCAAGTGCGCGCAACGAGTCCTGACCACGTAGCATTATTCCCCCTCACGCCTACTCGGCTATTGACGTCTGCCCATCCCAACCGCCCCCCAAAGCGGCAATCAGTTGCACGCTGGCTACCAACCGGCTCTGCAGCAGCGTTAACACCGTGCGTTCATTGCTGAGTGCGGTCGCCTGTACCGTCACCACATCCAGGTAGGCAATCAACCCCGCCTTGTACTGGTTCTGAGTCAAGCGCAGGGATTCGCGCGCCGCTTCCAGCGCTTCGTTACTGACCACCGCCTCGTCTTCCAGCACCTTGAGTTGCACCATGTAGTTTTCCACTTCACGGAAGCCGTCGAGCACCGTCTGGCGGTACTTGGCCACAGTTTCGTCGTAGGACGCCACAGTGCGGTCGACTTCCGCCGAGCGCTGGCCGCCGTCGAACAAGGTCATGGCCAGCTTCGGGCCCACTGACCAGAAGCGGTTTGGCAGGCTGATCCAGTCAGCGTACGTGCTGCTGGAATAACCACCGGCCAGGCTCAGGCTCAAGTCTGGGTAGTAGGCGGCCTTGGCCACGCCAATATTGGCGTTGGCAGCGATCACCGAGCGCTCGGCCGAGGCGATGTCCGGGCGGCGCTCCAGCAACTGCGACGGCAGGCTCACCGGAATCTGTGGCAGTGCCGGGATGTCCTTGCTCACGGCCAGGTTGAAGTTGGCCGGCGCTTCGCCGATCAATACCGCAATGGCGTTTTCCAGCTGCGCACGCTGCCAGATCAGGTCGATCAGACTCGCCTGGGTGCTCTTGAGCTGGGTTTGCGCCTGGGCCACCGCATCCTTGCCGGAGACACCAGCGCGGTATTGGTTTTCGGTCATTTGCAGGGAGCGCTGGTAAGTGTCCAGCGTGGCTTGCAGCAAGCGGGTCTGTTCGTCCATTACGCGCAATTGCAGGTAGCTCTGCACCAGTTCCGATTGCTGGCTCAAGCGCATGGCCGCCAAGTCCGCCGAGCTGGCTTCGGCGCTGGCTTCATTGGCTTCCAGACCACGGCGCAATTTGCCCCAGATGTCGGCTTCCCAGCTCACGCCCAATTGCGCGTTGAGGGTGTCGCGGATACCACTGCTGGAACTGCTGAGGCTTGCGCTGCTGCTGCCGGTGCCCTGGCTGGCGCGGGTTTTACCGGCGCTCAGGTCGACCGTCGGGTAAAACGCCCCGCGCGAACTGCGCACCAGTGCCTGGGCCTGGCGAAAACGCGCCTCGGCCTGTGCCACCGTCTGGTTAGCCGTATTCAGGCGCACCACCAGGTCGTTGAGCTGGCGGTCGCCGTACAACTCCCACCAGGCGCCACGGGCCAAGGAATCACTCGGCGTGGCCTGACGCCAGCCCTGGGCCTCCTTGAATTGCACGGGTTCGATAACATCCGGGCGCTTGTAGTCCGGGCCGACGGCGCAGGCGCTGAGCAATACGCCGCAAAGCACCAGGCTCGCGACACGGGAACCGCGGGTCATGGCCAATTTGGCAAAGGTTGAATCGGTCATAGCGCAGTGTCCAGGGCAGCATCGGTACGCACGCCGCGCCATTTATTGAAACGATGGCGCGCGCGGTCGAGATAAAGGTAAACCACCGGGGTGGTGTAAAGGGTCAGGACCTGGCTGAAGACCAGGCCGCCAATGATGGTCAGGCCCAGGGGGCGACGCATTTCGGCGCCGTCGCCGGCGCCGAGCAGCAAGGGCAAGGCACCGAGGATGGCCGCCAGCGTGGTCATCAGGATCGGCCGCAGACGCAACAGGCAAGCGCTGCGAATCGACTCCAAGGGGCCCAGGCCGTCGTTACGCTCCAGTTGCAGGGCCAGATCGATCATCAGGATTGCGTTTTTCTTCACCACGCCGATCAGCAGGAACAGCCCCAGCAAGGAGATCAGGCTGAACTCGCCCCCTGTCAGGTAGATCGCGAGCATGGCGCCGACGCCGGCCGACGGCAGGGTCGAGAGGATCGTCAGCGGATGAATGTAGCTCTCATACAGAATGCCCAACACCAGGTACACCGCCACGAGCGCGCCGAGGATCATGAACGGCTGGCCTTTCTGGGTGGCTGCGAAGGCATCGGCAGTGCCGGCCATCTTGGCGATCACGTCTTCGGGCAAACCGACCTTGGCAATCGCCCGTTCGATGGCGGCCGTGCCCTGCTCCACCGTCACCCCTTCGGCCATGTCGAAGGCGATGTTTTCCGAGGCGAACTGGCCTTCGTGACTGACCCGGTCATCGGCCAGGCTGTTCTCGTAATGGGCAATGGTCGACAGCGGCACCCGCGCGCCATCGGCAGTAATCACCTGCATCTGGTTGAGGGTGATCGGGTCCTGGGCGTATTTGGGGTTGACCTCCATAACCACCTGATACTGGTTAAGGCTGTCGTAGATCGTAGAAATCTGCCGTTGGCTGTAGGCGTTGTTCAACACTCCGGTGACCATGTCCATGTCGATGCCCAGGCGCTTGGCCTGGTCGCGGTCGACAATCAGCGTGACCTGGGCTGCGCCCCGGCCTTCACGGGCGTCGATGGCGGTGAGTTGCGGCAGTTCACGCAACGCAGCGACGACTTTCGGGTACCACAGGCGCAATGCGGCCAGATCACCGCTTTGCAGGATGTAGGAGTACTGCGCGCTGGTCTGGTCGCGGCTGCCGCCAAATTGCAGGTCTTGGTCAGCCATCAGGAACAGGCGCCCGCCCGGCACCAGCGGCACTTCCTTGCGCAGGCGCTCAATCACCGCCTGGGCAGAAATCTTGCGTTCGCTGATGGGCTTGAGGCGTACCAGCATTACCGCGTTGTTGGTGCCGTTGTTGCCGCCGATAAAGCCCGCCACGCTAAGCACCGCCGGGTCCTTGAGCACCGCCTTGCGGAAAGTCTCCATCTTCGGCTGCATCACGCTGAACGACAGCCCGTCATCGCCGCGCACAAAGCCGATTAACTGGCCGGTGTCCTGCTGGGGCATAAAGGTTTTCGGCACCACCACGTACAACGCCACGTTCATGCCGATGGTCAGCAACAAGCTGAGCAAGGTCAGGCGTCGATGGCGCAGTACCCAGTCCAGACTGGTGGCATAACCGGCGACCATCCGGTCGTTGATCCTCTGGCTCCAGCGCTGCAAACCGGTCATCCGGTCTTTGACGTGGGGCTTGAGCCAGCGAGCGCAGAGCATGGGGGTCAAGGTCAGCGAGACAATCAACGACACAATGATCGCGGCGGACAAGGTGATGGAAAACTCGCGGAACAGGTTGGTGACAATCCCGCCCATAAACAGAATGGACAAGAACACCGCCACCAGCGACACGTTCATCGACAGCAAGGTAAAGCCGACTTCCTGGGCGCCCAAGTACGCCGCGTTCATGGGCGGCACACCATCGTCGATATGCCGGGAAATGTTCTCCAGCACCACAATGGCATCGTCCACCACCAGGCCGGTGGCCAGGATCAACGCCATCAGCGAAAAGTTGTTCAGCGAGAACCCGTACAAGTACATCACCGCGAAAGTGCCCACCAGCGACACCGGCACCGCCAGGGTCGGGATCAGCGAGGCGCGGAAGTTACCGAGGAACAGGTAAACCACCAGAATCACCAGCCCCACGGCAATCAGCAGGGTCATCTCGGCTTCGTGCAAGGTGGCGGTGATGACCGGCGAGCGGTCCATGGCCAGGCTGAGCTTGACGCTGGACGGCAGCACCGCCTGCAACGCCGGCAGTTGAGCCTTGATCTGTCGGACGGTCTCGATGATGTTGGCGCCGGACTGGCGGTTGATCACCAACAGCACCGCCGGCTCGTTGTTGAAGAAGCCGCTGTTGTAGCGGTCTTCAACGCCGTCGCTAATCTTCGCCACATCCGACAGGCGCAAGGCCGCGCCATTCTGGTAGCGAATCAGCAGCGGCTCGTAGTCCTTGGCTTTTTCCAACTGGTCATTGGCCTGGATCTGCCAGTTGCGCTCGCTGTCTTCCAGCGACCCCTTGGGTCGCCGCTGGTTGGCGTTGGCAATGGTGTTGCGCACATCGTCCAGAGCCACGCCGTACTGGTCGAGGGCCTTGGGCTCCAGCTCGATGCGCACCGCTGGCAGGGAACTGCCGCCGATCTGCACTTCGCCCACACCCGGCACTTGGGACAGGCTTTGGGACAGGATGGTCGAGGCCAGGTCATAGAGCTGGCCCTTTTGCAACACGTCCGAGGTCAGCGACAGCACCATGATCGGCGCCTGGGACGGGTTGATTTTCTTGTAGGTAGGCATGCTGCGCATGCCGCTGGGCAGCAGGTTGCGTGACGCGTTGATCGCCGCCTGCACTTCACGCGCCGCGCCGTTGATATCACGGTCGGAGTCAAACGCCAGGATCACTCGGGTAGAGCCCTGGCTCGACGAACTGCTCATGGTGGTGATGCCGGCAATCGCGCCAAAGGAGCGCTCCAGCGGCGTGGCCACGGTCGAGGCCATCACCTCGGGGCTGGCACCCGGCAAGCTGGCCGAGACCACGATCACCGGGAAGTCGATCTGCGGCAGCGGCGAGACCGGCAACAGGTTAAAGCTCACCCCGCCCAGCAGCATGATCGCCAGGCTCAGCAGCAGGGTCGCTACCGGTCGGCGGATGAAAGGTCCGGACAGGTTCATGACTCAACCGGCTCCAGGCTTTGCGGCTCTTTGCGCCAGCGACGACCCAGGCGATCGAAATACAGGTAGATCACCGGTGTGGTGAACAGCGTCAACACCTGGCTCACCAGCAGGCCGCCGACCATCACCAAACCCAGCGGCTGGCGCAATTCAGCACCGGAGCCGGTGGCCAGCATCAGCGGAACCGCACCGAACAGCGCGGCCAGGGTGGTCATCAGGATTGGCCGGAAGCGCAACAGCGCGGCCTGGTAGATCGCGGTCTGTGGGTCGAAACCCTGGTTGCGTTCGGCGTCGAGGGCGAAGTCGATCATCATGATCGCGTTCTTTTTCACGATACCGATCAGCAGGATGATGCCGATGATCGCGATCATGCCCAGGTCATTACCACTGAGCAGCAGGGCCAGCAATGCCCCCACCGCCGCCGAAGGCAAGGTCGACAGGATGGTGATCGGGTGGATATAGCTCTCGTAGAGCACGCCGAGCACGATGTACATGGTGACCACCGCCGCCAGGATCAGCAGCAAGGTGCTCGACAGCGAGGCTTCGAACGCCTGGGCTGCACCCTGGAACTGGGTCTGCACGCCCACGGGCATGCCGATGTCTTTCTGCGCCTGGTTGATCAGCTCTACGCCCTTGCCCAGCGCCACGCCGGGAGCCAGGTTGAACGACATCATCACGGCCGGAAACTGGCCGATATGGGCAATGGCCAACTGCGCCTGACGCTGTTCCACACGGGCCAGGCTCGACAGCCGCACTTGGCCGCCGTCGGTGGTTTTCACATGGATCTGGTTCAGTGCATCCGGGCCGAGGGTCTCGCCGGACTGGGCCTGTAACACCACGCGGTATTGGCTGGCCTGGGTGTAGATGGTGGAAATCTGGCGTTGGCCGAAGGCGTCGTACAGCGCGTCGGTGATGGTCGACACACTGACGCCCAGGCGCGAGGCCGCATCGCGGTCGATCACCAGGTACACCTGCAGGCCTTTGTCCTGCAGGTCGCTGGCGACGTCGGTAAGCTCCGGCAACTGGCCGAGGGCGTGCACCAGCTTGTCACTCCACAGCGCCAGCAACTCAGAGTCCGGGGAGGACATGCTGAATTGGTACTGGGTGCGGCTCACACGGTCTTCGATGGTCAGGTCCTGCACCGGCTGCATAAACAGGCGGATACCCACCAACTTGTCGATTTCCGGTTGCAGACGCGTGATGACCTGGGCTGCGCTCAAGTCGCGCTGGCCGTGGGCCTTGAGGTTGATCAGCAAGCGTCCGCTGTTGAGGGTCGCGTTATCGCCATCCACACCGATGTAGGACGACAGGCTTTCCACCGCCGGATCCGCCAGGATGATTTTGGCCAACGCCTGCTGGCGCTGACTCATGGCCGCAAAGGAAATCGACTGCGGCGCCTCGGAAATACCCTGGATCACCCCCGTGTCCTGCACCGGGAAAAAGCCCTTGGGCACCACCAGGTACAGCACCACGGTAAGACCCAACGTGGCGATGGCCACCAGCAGGGTCAGCGGCTGGTGCTTGAGCACCCACTGCAACTTGCGCCCGTAGGCTTCGATCATCCAGTCGATCCAGGCGCCGCTGGCCTTGTAGAAGCGGCCCTGTTCTGCCTCTTTCGGCTCACGCTTGAGCAACCGCGCGCACATCATCGGCGTGAGGGTCAGGGACACTACCAGGGAAATCAGGATCGCCACCGCCAGGGTGATGGCAAATTCGCGGAACAGGCGTCCCACCACATCGGCCATGAACAGCAGCGGAATCAGCACCGCGATCAGCGAAAGGGTCAGGGAAATCAGGGTGAAACCAATCTGCTTGGCGCCCTTGAGGGCGGCGGCCAGGGGGGTCTCGCCTTCTTCGATGTACCGGGAGATGTTCTCCAGCATCACGATGGCATCGTCCACCACAAACCCGGTGGCGATGGTCAAGGCCATCAGCGTGAGGTTGTTGATGGAGAACCCAGCCAGGTACATAACGCCGAAAGTGCCCACCAGAGACAACGGTACGGCGATGGACGGAATAATCGTGGCGCTGACCCGGCGCAGGAACAGGAAGGTCACCATCACCACCAGGGCAATGGCGATCAGCAATTCATGTTGTACGTCCTTGACCGAGGCGCGGATGGTCTGGGTGCGGTCGGTGAGGACGGTGACGTCGAGGCCGGCAGGCAGATTGTCGGTGATGCTCGGCAGCAACGCCTTGATGCGGTCCACCACCTCAATGACGTTGGCACCCGGCTGGCGCTGGATGTTCAGCAGCACCGCCTGGTTTTCATTGGCCCAAGCCGCGAGGCGCTCGTTTTCGGCGCCGTCGACGATCTGTGCCACATCTTTAAGGCGCAACGGCGCGCCATTGTTGTAGGCCAGGATCAGTTCGGCGTATTGCTGGGGCGAGACCAACTGGTCGTTGGCGTCGAGCATCGACACCCGGGTCGGGCCGTCGAAGTTACCCTTGGGTTGGTTGACGTTGGACGCCGCGATCAAGGTGCGCACATCCGACAAGTTCAGGCCATTAGCCGCCAGGGCTTCGGGGTTGACCTTGATACGCACGGCCTGACGCTGGCCACCAGCGATGCTGACCATGCCGACGCCACTGATCTGGGCAATTTTCTGCGCCATGCGCGTGTCGACCAAGTCATTGAGCTTGGGCAGCAGCATGGTCTTGGAGCTGATAGCCAGGGTCAGCACCGGGGTATCCGCCGGGTTGACCTTGTTGTACACCGGCGGCGCCGGCAGGTCCTTGGGCAGCAAATTGGTGGCGGCGTTGATCGCGGCCTGCACCTGTTGCTCGGCGACATCCATATTAATGTCGAGGTTAAAACGCAGGGTCAGTACCGAAGCGCCGCCGGAACTGGTGGACGCCATCTGGGTCAAGCCGGGCATCTGCCCGAACTGGCGCTCAAGGGGCGCGGTAACCGCGCTGGTCATCACGTCGGGGCTGGCGCCGGGGTAGAGGGTCATCACCCGAATGGTCGGGTAATCCACCTGGGGCAAGGCCGAGACCGGCAGCAAGCGGTACGCGATGATGCCGGCCAGGACAATGGCCAGCATGCTCAGCGTGGTGGCGACCGGGCGAAGGATAAACAGCCGCGACAGGTTCATGCGCCGACCTTTTGCGCCTTGCCAGCGTCAGCGCCGGTCTCCCCTTTCGCCGCTGGTTTGCCTTGCAGGTGCTCAGTCGGGGTGGTCGGGACTTCAGTGCTGTCGTTGACCACTTCGATTTCGCTGCCTTCCTTGAGGCGGTCGGTGCCTTCCAGCACCACACGGTCGCCAGCGACCAAGCCTTCCTTGATCACGGTGTTTTCACCGTCGGTATCACCGACCACAAGGGGCTGTACCTTGACCTTCTTGTCGCCATCCAGCTTGTAGACAAAGGTGCCCGCATTGCCGAACTGAATCGCGGCGGACGGCGCCAGCACCACGTTGTGCAGGGTGTCGGCCAGCAGGTGCACGTTGACGAACTGGTTGGGGAACAGCGCTTTGTCCTTGTTATCGAAACGCGCCTTGAATTTCAGAGTGCCGGTGGTGACGTCGATCTGGTTGTCCAGGCTCTGCAACACGCCGACGGCCTGCTGTTTCACGTCGCCACGGTCCCAGGCTTCCACGGGCAGTTTGTTGCCAGCGTGGTAACGGGCGAGCACGGTTTCCAGGGTGTTTTCCGGCAGGGTAAAGGCCACGCTGATCGGCTGGGTCTGGGTGATCACGGCCAGGGCGGTAGTGTCGTTGGCGGCCACCAGGTTGCCGACGTCGAGCTGGCGCAAGCCGACGCGACCGGCGATCGGCGCGCGGATCTTGGTGAATTCAAGGTTGAGCTTGGCGTCGTCGACCGCGCCCTGATTGGTCTTGACCGTGCCTTGGTATTGCAGGACCAGCGCTTCGGCGGTGTCCAGGGTCTGCTTGGCGATACTGTCCTGGGCATACAACCCACGATAGCGTTCCACATCGACCTGGGCGTTTTTCAGCTGGGCCTGGTTCTGCATCAGCGTGCCCTGGGCCTGGAGCAAGGCGTTCTGGTAGCTGCGCGGGTCAATCTCGGCCAGCAGATCGCCGGCCTTGACCATCTGCCCTTCTTCAAAGGCGATCTTCATCAATTCCCCGCCCACCCGGCTGCGTACATTAATGGTGTTGAGCGCAGTAACAGTGCCCAATGCCTTGTAGTACACCGGAAACTCTCCCAACACCGCCGGCGCCACGCGCACCGGTATCGGGCCCGTGGAACCGCCGAAACCAGGGCGTGCCATGCCGGTTTTGCTGGTGCGCCCGGCCGGTGCGTCTTTTTGGGCCGCGCCGCCGGGCCAGAATTTCCAGCACAGACCGGCGATAACAAGCAGCACAAGCAGGCCGAACAGCCAGCGACGGGAGTTGCGGGGGGAGGATTGCATGGAATGATCAACCATTGGGCGCGAGAGCTTCTTCTTTGGGAGGCTGAAAGATAAGCACTGGAGCGCATTAAGAAAAGCGCCTTTACCGGCTATTTACCTTGGGCTTACAACTTTTAACGTCTGGGTCTAGTCCGTCGGCTATTTGCCTAAACGTCTGAAGCACAAATGAAAACGGCCTGGACTAGGCCAGGCCGCAATCATGTATCACGCGTGTTACTGCAAAACGACAGCATCCACGCAAACAGTTACTTCAGAACAGCCAGAACGGCTTCGTAGTTTGGTTCTTCAGCGATTTCAGAAACCAGTTGGGTGTGCAGGACGTTGTTGTTTTCGTCCAGAACCACCACGGCGCGGGCGGTCAGGCCGCGCAGCGGGCCATCAGCGATTGCCACGCCAAAGTCCTGAGCGAAAGCAGGATCGCGGAAATCCGACAGGTTCTTCACGTTTTCCAGGCCTTCGGAGCCGCAGAAGCGTGCTTGGGCGAATGGCAGGTCGGTGGAGATGCACAGTACAACGGTGTTGTTCAGTTCGTTGGCCTGGGCGTTGAACTTGCGAACCGACGCCGCGCAAGTCGGGGTATCAACGCTTGGGAAGATGTTCAGCACTTTGCGCTTGCCGGCGAAGGTCGCCAGGGTGGCGTCCGACAGGTCGTTGGCAGTCAGGATGAAGTCTGGAGCCTGGGTGCCGACTTGCGGCAATTCGCCTTCAACCTTGACCGCGTTGCCTTTAAGGGTGACTTGAGCCATGAACAGAATCCTTATGCTGGGTTTAGTTAAACGAATTCGAGAGGCGGAAGTTAACCACAAAGTGCCGTGCCTACCTACCGCCAGACACAAATTGTCATGCCCACAGGTTGTGGTTTAATTGCGCGCTTTTCGCCTGCCCTTAAAGGAAACCGTCGTCGATGAATCCGCCTGCCACCAAAGTTCTGGTCATTGGTTATGTCTGGCCGGAGCCGCGTTCTTCGGCCGCTGGCGGGCATATGATGCAGATTCTTGAGACCTTTCTTACACAAGGTTGGGACATTACCTTCAGCAGCCCTGCTGCACTCGGCGAGCACAAAGCCGACCTGCTCGCCCTGGGCATTGCCGAATGCGCCATCGAGCTCAATAACAGCAGTTTCGACGACTTTATCCGCGAGTTCGCTCCGGATATCGTGCTGTTCGACCGTTTCATGATGGAAGAGCAGTTCGGCTGGCGCGTGGAGAAGTGTTGCCCCAACGCATTGCGCGTGCTGGAAACCTGCGACCTGCAAAGCCTGCGCGACGCTCGCCAGCAACGGCTCAAGAACCACCTTAAGACCCATCCCGACAGCGACGACTTCAGCGCTCTGTTTGCGCCCGCCCTGGAAGATGAGTTCCAACTGATGGCCGACACCGACGTGGCCAAGCGCGAGATCGCGGCGATTTACCGCTGTGACATCAACCTGATGATCTCCGACGTGGAAATGCGCCTCCTGACCGAGCAGTTCAAGGTGCCGGCCGCCCTGCTCCACTGGTGCCCGCTGATGCTGGAGCCCGTGACCGAAAACTTCGTCCCGTTTGACGACCGCGCGCATTTCCTCAGCATCGGCAACTTCCGCCACGCGCCCAATTGGGACGCTGTGCTGTGGATGAAGAACAGCCTGTGGCCGCTGATTCGACAACAATTACCCGGCGCGCAGCTGCATATCTATGGCGCTTACACCCCACCCAAGGCCACCGCCCTGCATAACCCGGCCCAGGGCTTTCATGTGATGAACTGGGCTGAAGATGCGCTACAGGTGATGAGCGCAGCACGCCTCTGCCTGGCCCCCCTGCGCTTCGGCGCGGGCATCAAGGGCAAACTGGCGGACGCGATGTTGTGCGGTACGCCGAGCATCAGCACGCCGATCGGCGCCGAGGCCATGGGCGATGAGCAACCATGGCCCGGCATGATCGAAACCAGCGCGCCTGCCTTGGCCGCCGCTGCCGTGGCTTTGTATCAGGACCGCGAGCGCTGGACCCAGGCCCAGGAAGACGGCCGCCAGTTGATTGCCCGCCGCTATGACCAGAACGTCCACGGGCCTGCGCTGGTGGAGTGCCTGGAGCACTGCCGTCGCCACCTCGCCGCCCATCGCCGCGACAACTTTACCGGCAGCATGCTGCGCCATCACGCCCACAAAAGTACCCAGTACATGTCCCAGTGGATCGAGGCAAAAAACCGCGTGCTGTAAACACCGGCGCTGGCAGGGTCGCGCACAAGGGGGCATTATTCGGGTCGCAACCAACAATAAAAGCGACGGCAGCATGACCCGAGCAGCGCGAATCACCGACCCTTCCTACGAGCTGATGGACGATCACAACGGTCTGTCCATCATCTATCGCCAGCATGGTTTCCCCTGTCCGCTGGTGCGCTGGCATTTCCACAAGGAATACGAACTGCACCTGATCGTCGCCAGCTCGGGCAAGGTGTTTATCGGCGACTACATCGGTAATTTCTACCCTGAAAGCCTCTTCCTCACCGGCCCCAACCTGCCCCATAACTGGATCAGCCAGGTGGAAGAAGACGAGGTGGTGCCCAAGCGCGACATGCTGGTGAACTTCACCGATGAATTACTGGAAAACGGCAGCCATATCTTCACCGAGCTGAAAACCCTCACCCCACTGCTGGAACGCGCCCAGTACGGCATCGAGTTTCGTTGCAGAAAGACCATTGCCCAGGCCATGACCCTGATGCAACGCATCGAGGACGCGCAGGGTATGGCGCGCCTGGGGCACTTCTTTATCTTGCTGGAAGTGTTGAGTACCTGTGAGGACTACCAACTGCTGTCCGGCGTGACCACGCCGCAACTGGCCGATGAACACAGCATCGACCGTACCAACCGGGCGGTGGATTACATCTTCGCCCACTACGCGCGGGAGTTGCCGCTGGAGGAAGTGGCGGAACACTTGGGCATGAAGCCCACGTATTTTTCCCGGGTGTTCAAGCAGGCCACCGGGCGCACATTTATCGAATTCGTCAACAGACTGCGCATCAGCAAGTCATGCGAGTTACTGGCAGATGGCGACAAGGCCGTCACCGATGTGTGCTTTGAGTCGGGGTTCAACAATATCTCCAACTTCAACCGACGTTTTCAGCAGCTTAAGGGCATGACCCCTTCCCACTACCGGCGCCTGGCGGTGCAACGGCTGACCGAGCAGAACCTGGCTTGAAGGTTTCAACGGCTGTGTGACCGAGTGCAAAAAAGTATCAGTCCAAGTGCTCCCAAGGATTTGTCACAACCCCATTTGAAGGCTGTAATCAACGCACACTCTTCCTGACTCCTCGTAGGAAGACACAACAACAATAACTGTCCTTCTGTAGCCCCTGGGCGCGGAAATGGAGTGCGCGATGAAGTTCACAGCAAAAGCACTGCTTGTCTCCACCTGCATGACAACCTGCATGACCCTCAGCGCCGTCAGCTTTGGCGCGCAGACCCTGACCATTGCCACCGTCAACAACAGCGACATGATCCGCATGCAAAAGCTCTCGAAGACCTTCGAGGCCGAGCATCCAGAGATCAAGCTGAATTGGGTGGTGCTCGAAGAAAACGTGCTGCGCCAACGCCTGACCACCGACATCGCCACCCAAGGCGGACAGTTCGACGTGCTGACCATTGGCATGTACGAAGCCGCACTCTGGGGCGCCAAAGGCTGGCTGGAACCGATGAAGGATCTTCCGGCTTCCTACGACCTCGACGACGTTTTCCCTTCTGTGCGTGACGGTTTGTCCGTCAAAGGCTCGCTGTACGCCCTGCCGTTCTACGCTGAAAGCTCGATCACGTATTACCGCACCGACCTGTTCAAGGACGCCGGACTGACCATGCCCGAGCATCCGACCTGGACCCAGATCAGCGAATTCGCGGCCAAACTCACCGACAAAACCAAAGAGCAATACGGCCTGTGCCTGCGCGGCAAAGCCGGTTGGGGTGAAAACATGGCGCTGATCACCACCCTGGCCAACGGCTATGGCGCGCGGTGGTTCGATGAAAAGTGGCAGCCTGAATTCAACGGCCCCGAATGGAAAGACGCGCTTAACTTCTACGTCGACAACATGAAGAAATCCGGCCCGCCGGGTGCGTCCAGCAACGGTTTCAACGAAAACCTGGCGCTGTTCAACAGCGGCAAGTGTGCAATTTGGGTCGACGCCAGCGTGGCCGGCTCGTTTGTCACCGACAAGTCCCAAAGCAAGGTGGCCGACAGCGTAGGCTTCACCTTCGCGCCCCACGAGAAGACCGACAAAGGCACTTCGTGGCTGTATTCCTGGTCCCTGGCGATCCCGACCAGCTCCAAGGCCAAGGACGCCGCCAAGGTGTTCACCAGTTGGGCAACCTCCAAGGAATATGGCGCATTGGTTGCCAAGACCGACGGCGTGGCCAACGTACCGCCTGGCACACGCAAGTCGACCTACAGCGACGAGTACATGAAGGCTGCACCGTTCGCCAAGGTGACCCTGGAATCGCTGAAAGTCGCCGACCCGACCAAACCGACGCTCAAGCCGGTGCCGTATATCGGTATCCAGTTGGTGACCATTCCTGAGTTCCAGGCGATTGGTACCCAGGTCGGCAAGTTCTTCTCCGGTGCGCTGACCGGTCAGCAAACGGTCGATGCTGCACTGACCGCCGCGCAGACCACCACCGAGCGTGAAATGAAGCGGGCGGGTTACCCCAAATAACCCTGGTCTCACCACAGTCAAATGTGGGAGGGGGCTTGCTCCCGATAGCCATCTACCAGTTGATGATTCAGTGACTGATACACCGCTATCGGGGGCAAGCCCTCTCCCATCCTGACCGCATTCCGATCCTTGCTTCGCAATGGCCTTGATTATCATGAATACAGCACCCAAAAACCGCCTGGCCAACCCCGGCTGGTTCCTCGTCACGCCCTCGGTCGCCATGCTGTTGCTTTGGATGATCGTGCCCCTGGGCATGACCCTGTACTTTTCCCTGATCCGCTACAACCTGCTCTACCCCGGCGAAAACCAATTCGTGGGGCTGGAGAACTTCACCTACTTCATCACTGACTCGGGCTTCTTGCCCGGTGCCTCCAACACCCTGTTGCTGGTAGGTAGCGTATTGCTGATCAGCGTGGTGTTCGGCGTGTTGATCAGCGCGCTGCTGGAAGCCAGTGAATTCTTCGGTCGCGGCCTGGTGCGGGTGTTGCTGATTTCTCCGTTCTTCATCATGCCCACCGTCGGTGCGCTGATCTGGAAGAACCTGATTTTTCACCCGGTGTCGGGAATCCTCGCTGCCGTGTGGAAGTTCTTTGGCGCAGAACCTGTTGACTGGCTGGCGCACTACCCGCTGCTGTCGATCATCATCATTGTGTCGTGGCAATGGCTGCCCTTCGCGATCCTGCTGCTGATGACCGCCATGCAGTCCCTCGACCAGGAACAAAAGGAAGCGGCACGTCTCGACGGTGCCGGCGCCATTGCGATTTTCTGGCACCTGACCCTGCCCCACCTGGCCCGCCCGATTGCCGTGGTGGTGATGATCGAAACGATCTTTTTGCTCTCGGTGTTCGCCGAAATCTTCACCACCACCAACGGTGGCCCCGGCTACGCCTCCACCAACCTCGCCTACCTGATCTACAACCAGGCGCTGGTGCAGTTCGACGTGGGCATGGCCTCGGCCGGCGGCTTGATTGCCGTGGTCATCGCCAATATCGCGGCGATCATCCTGGTGCGGATGATCGGCAAAAACCTGACTGACAAGCCTTGAGGGCCGCGCCATGACGCTTCAACAATCCCGCCGCCTGCAAAGCCTGTTGCTCGGCACGTTGGCCTGGGCCATCGCGATCCTGATTTTCTTCCCGATCTTCTGGATGGTGCTGACCAGCTTCAAGACCGAAATCGATGCGTTCGCCACGCCGCCGCAGTTCATCTTCACGCCGACGCTGGAGAACTACCTGCACATCAACGAGCGCAGCAACTACTTCAGCTATGCCTGGAACTCGGTGCTGATTTCCTTCAGCGCTACCGCCCTGTGCCTGCTGATCTCGGTGCCGGCGGCCTACTCCATGGCGTTCTACGAAACCAAGCGCACCAAGGGCACGCTGCTGTGGATGCTGTCCACCAAGATGCTGCCGCCGGTAGGCGTGCTGATGCCGATCTACCTGCTGGCCAAGAGTTTTGGCCTGCTGGATACGCGCATTGCGCTGATCATCATCTACACCCTGATCAACCTGCCGATCGTGGTCTGGATGGTTTACACCTACTTCAAAGACATCCCCAAAGACATCCTCGAAGCCGCACGCCTGGACGGCGCCACCCTCTGGCAGGAAATGGTCCGGGTACTGCTGCCGATCGCCAAGGGCGGCCTCGCTTCCACGGTGTTGCTGTCGATGATCCTGTGTTGGAACGAGGCGTTCTGGTCGCTGAACCTGACCTCATCGAACGCGGCGCCGTTGACCGCGCTGATCGCCTCCTACTCCAGCCCCGAAGGTTTGTTCTGGGCCAAATTGTCGGCCGTCTCGACCCTCGCCTGTGCGCCGATCCTGATCTTTGGCTGGATCAGCCAGAAACAGCTGGTGCGCGGTTTGTCCTTCGGCGCAGTTAAATAATAATTTCTAGCGGAGGGCCCATCATGGCCAACCTCAAAATCAAGAATTTGCAAAAAGGCTTCGAAGGTTTCTCGATCATCAAAGGCATCGACCTGGAAGTGAACGACAAGGAGTTCGTGGTCTTCGTCGGCCCGTCGGGCTGCGGTAAGTCCACCCTGCTGCGCCTGATCGCCGGCCTGGAAGAAGTTACCGAAGGCACCATCGAACTCGATGGCCGCGACATCACCGAAGTGACCCCGGCCAAGCGCGACCTGGCGATGGTGTTCCAGACTTACGCGCTGTATCCGCATATGAGCGTGCGCAAAAACATGTCGTTTGCCCTGGACCTGGCCGGCGTCGACAAGAAGCTGGTGGAGAGCAAGGTCAACGAAGCGGCGCGCATCCTCGAACTGGGCCCGTTGCTGGAGCGCAAGCCCAAGCAACTCTCCGGTGGCCAGCGTCAGCGCGTAGCGATTGGCCGCGCCATTGTGCGCAACCCGAAGATCTTCCTGTTCGACGAACCACTGTCCAACCTCGACGCCGCCCTGCGTGTGCAAATGCGCCTGGAGCTGGCGCGCCTGCATAAAGAACTGCAGGCGACCATGATCTACGTGACCCACGACCAGGTCGAAGCCATGACCCTGGCCGACAAGGTGGTGGTGCTCAACAGCGGCCGTATCGAGCAGGTAGGTTCGCCGCTGGAGCTGTATCACCAACCCGCGAACCTGTTTGTGGCGGGCTTTCTTGGCACGCCGAAAATGGGTTTCCTCAAGGGCAAGGTCACGCGTGTCGAGTCCCAGACCTGCGAAGTGCAACTGGACGCCGGCACCTTGATCAACCTGCCGCTCAGTGGTCCGACCTTGAGCGTCGGCAGCGCGGTCACCCTGGGCATTCGTCCGGAGCACCTGGAAATCGCGTCGCCTGGCCAAACCACCCTGACCGTCACCGCCGACGTCGGCGAACGCCTGGGCAGTGACACCTTCTGCCACGTCAACACCGCCAACGGCGAGCCGTTGACCATGCGCATCCGCGGCGACATGGCCAGCCAGTACGGTGAAACCCTGCACCTGCACCTGGACCCGGCGCACTGCCATCTGTTCGACACTGATGGCGTGGCCGTGGCCCGTCCACTGCGCGCTGCCGCCTGATTTCGCGAGTATTACGTTATGAAATTGAACACACAGAACCTCACGCAACTGGCTGAGCAGGTGAAAATCCCGGCCTACGCCATTGCCGACACCCGTCAGGGCATCGCCCATATCGGCGTCGGCGGCTTCCACCGCGCGCATCAGGCGTATTACACCGATGCGCTGATGAACACCGGTGAAGGCCTGGACTGGAGCATCTGCGGCGTCGGACTGCGGGCCGAGGACCGCAAGGCCCGCGACGACCTGGCCGGCCAGGACTACCTGTTCACCCTGTATGAACTGGGCGACACCGACGACACCGAAGTGCGCGTAATCGGAGCCATCAGCGACATGCTGCTGGCCGAAGACAGCGCCCAAGCCCTGATCGACAAGCTCGCCAGCCCTGAAATCCGCATCGTCTCGCTGACCATCACCGAGGGCGGTTACTGCATCGACGACAGCAACGGCGAGTTCATGGCCCACCTGCCCCAGATCCAGCACGACCTGGCGCACCCCACGGCGCCGAAAACCGTGTTCGGTTTTATCTGCGCGGGGCTGACCCAACGCCGCGCCGCCGGCATTCCCGCGTTCACCGTGATGTCCTGCGATAACCTACCCCACAACGGCGCCGTCACGCGCAAGGCATTGCTGGCGTTTGCCGCCCTGCACAATGCCGAGTTGCATGACTGGATCGAAGCCAATGTGAGCTTCCCGAATGCCATGGTCGACCGCATCACCCCCATGACCAGCACCGCCCACCGCCTGCAATTGCACGATGAACACGGCATTGATGATGCCTGGCCAGTGGTGTGCGAACCCTTCGTGCAGTGGGTGCTGGAAGACAAATTCGTCAACGGCCGCCCGGCATGGGAAAAGGTCGGCGTGCAGTTCACCGACGATGTGACGCCCTATGAAGAGATGAAGATCGGTTTGCTCAACGGCAGCCACCTGGCCTTGACCTACCTGGGGTTTCTCAAGGGTTATCGGTTTGTGCACGAGACCATGAACGACCCGCTGTTCGTAGCCTACATGCGTGCCTACATGGACCTCGACGTCACGCCAAACCTCGCGCCGGTACCGGGCATCGACCTGACCGACTACAAGCAGACGCTGGTGGATCGCTTCTCCAACCAGGCGATTGCCGACCAGTTGGAGCGCGTGTGTTCGGACGGCTCGTCGAAGTTTCCCAAGTTCACCGTGCCGACCATCAATCATCTGATTGCCGATGGGCGTGAAACAGAGCGCGCGGCGCTGGTCGTCGCAGCCTGGGCCTTGTATTTGAAGGGCGTGGATGAGAATGGGGTGAGCTACAAAATCCCCGATCCGCGGGCGGAATTCTGCCAGGGGTTGGTGACTGACGATGCGCTGATCAGCAAACGCCTACTGGGTGTAGAAGAGATTTTTGGCACGGCTATTCCCAACTCGCCGGCGTTTGTGGCAGCGTTCGAGCGGTGCTATGAGAGTCTGCGTGATAACGGCGTCACCACTACCCTGAAGCACCTCCTGAAGAAACCGGTTTAAATGTGAGAAGGGGCTTGCCCCCGATGAGGGTGTGTCAGTCAAATATCTTTCACTGACCCACGGCCATCGGGAGCAAGCCCCCTCCCACACTGGACCGGGTTGCCAATCCAAAAAAAATAACACTGCTGAGCACACCATCATGACCCAGCAAAACCTGTTCCTCGGCATCGACTGCGGCACCCAAGGCACCAAAGCCATCGTCCTCGACGCCTCCAGCGGCAAGGTGCTGGGCCTGGGCGCCGCCGTGCACACGTTGATCAGCGGCGCCAATGGCCGTCGCGAACAGCACACCCAGGAATGGCTGGACGCCTTTACCGAAGCCACCCACCGCGCCCTGCAACAGGCTGGCGTGGACGGCCAGGACATCCTTGGTATTGGGGTTTCCGGCCAGCAGCACGGGCTGGTGCTGCTGGATGACCAAGGCCAGGTCTTGCGCCCGGCCAAGCTGTGGTGCGACACCGAAACCGCGCCGGAGAACGACCGCCTGCTGCAACATCTGGGCGGCGAAAGCGGTTCACTCGAACGGCTGGGCGTGGCCATCGCACCGGGCTACACCGTGTCCAAGCTGCTCTGGACGCGCGAACAACACCCGGACATCTTCAAGCAAATCGCCCATATCCTGCTGCCCCACGACTACCTCAATTACTGGCTCACCGGCCGTGCCGTCGCAGAATACGGCGATGCGTCCGGCACCGGCTATTTCAACGTGCGCAGCCGTGACTGGGATGTGGCACTGCTCAAGCACATCGACCCCAGTGGTCGCCTGGAACAAGCCTTACCGCAACTGATCGAAGCCGATCAAACCGTGGGCAGCATCCTGCCTGCCATCGCCGAGCGCCTGGGCATCAACCCCAACGCCATCGTCGCCAGCGGCGGCGGCGATAACATGATGGGCGCGATCGGCACCGGTAATATCGCGCCCGGCGTGATCACCATGAGCCTGGGCTCATCGGGTACCGTCTATGCGTTTTCGGACCAACCCAACGTCAGCCCCCAAGCGTCGGTCGCCACATTCTGCTCATCCAGCGGCGGCTGGTTGCCATTGATCTGCACGATGAACCTGACCAACGCCACAGGCGTGATACGCGAGCTGTTCGAACTCGACCTCAACGCGTTCAACAGCCTGGTCGAGCAAGCGCCGATTGGCGCCGACGGCGTCAGCATGCTGCCGTTCCTCAACGGCGAACGCGTACCCGCCCTGCCCCACGCCACTGGCAGCCTGCACGGCCTGACCATGACCAACCTGACACGCGCCAACCTGTGCCGCGCCGTGGTTGAAGGCACCACCTTCGGCCTGCGCTACGGGCTGGACCTGCTGCGCCAGACCGGCCTGCAAAGCCAGAGTATCCGCCTGATCGGCGGCGGCTCGAAAAGCCCCGTGTGGCGGCAGATGGTCGCCGATATCATGAACACCGAAGTGATCTGCACCGAACAAAGCGAAGCCGCCGCCCTCGGCGCGGCGATCCAGGCTGCGTGGAGCCAGTCCGGCGAATCCCTGGCCAGCCTCTGCGACAAATGCGTGAGCGTTGACCCGGCCAGCCGTACCCTGCCGGTGGCGGCTCATGTCAGCGCCTATCAACTGGCTTACGAACGCTATCAACAGCACGTGGCAACCCTTTAAGAGCGAACGACTATGTATCTGGTGTGTGGTGAAGCGCTGTTCGATTTTTTCAGCGAGGAAGATGCCAGCGGGCAGGCCTCCAAGGTCAACTACAAGGCGATTGCGGGTGGCTCACCGTTCAACGTCGCGGTGGGGTTACGCCGCCTAGGCATCGAGGCCGGGTTGTTCGGCGGCCTGTCCACCGATTTCCTCGGCCGACGCTTATTGCAGGTGCTGAAAGATGAAGGCGTCAGCGAGCAGTTCCTGGTGGAATTCGCCGCGCCGACCACCCTGTCCATGGTCGCCGTGGGTGCCAATGGTTCACCGCAGTACAACTTCCGGGGTGAGGGCTGTGCGGACAGGCTGCTGCAAGCCGAGCATTTGCCGGTACTCGGTGATGACGTGCGTGGGCTGCATATCGGCTCGTTCTCCCTGGTGGTGCAACCGATTGGCGACACCCTGCTGGCCCTGGTACAGCGCGAAAGCGGCAAGCGCCTGATCAGCCTCGACCCCAACGTGCGCCTCAACCCGCAACCCGACATCCAGCTGTGGCGTGACCGCGTCGCCGAGCTGGTCAAACATGCCGACCTGATCAAGGTCAGCGATGAAGACCTGCACCTGCTGTACCCCGACCAGTCGCCGGAAAGCGTGCTGCAAGGCTGGTTGCAACACCGCTGCCAGTTGGTATTCCTCACCCGTGGCGGCGACGGCGCCAGTGTGTTCAGCCGCCAACATGGCACCTGGTCGCAACCTGCGGTCAAGGTGCTGATGGCCGACACCGTGGGCGCCGGCGATACCTTCCAGGCTGCGTTGATTGCCTGGCTGACCGAGCAGCAGTTGGATTCGGTCAACGGCCTGCAACAACTCACCCGCGCGCAGATTGACGCCATGCTGGGCTTCGCGATTCGCGCGGCGGCAATGACCTGCACCAAAACCGGCCCGGACCTGCCGTATCGTAAACAGTTGGGCTGAACACCCGGTTTCATGAAGGTTTTGTCAGCCAGGCCTCGATTAATCGATGGTTAATCCCGCAAGCCGACAGTGAAGTCGAACCCACTTGCGGAGCACCTTCATGAAACTACGTACTTTACTGTGTGGCGGCGCGCTGGCACTGGCAGCCGTCTCGGGCCTGGCCCAGGCCGACAACCAGAAACCCGTGCCTTACCAATACGGCATGCCGTTGAACATCAAGCATGTGATCGCCATGAACGAAGCGCCGACCAATGACTGCAAAGTCATCGACGCCGATATCAAGTTCGTGGACAAGGCTGGGAAAGTCGAAGATGTGGGCTATCGGAAGCTGTCCGACGCGTGCAGCTTCCAGAATTGAGCGTTGCACTGTCACACAGCAAGCCCGCGTAGATAGGCGTATTCTTGCGGGCTTGTCCCAAGGCCGAAAGGAATCGCCATGCCGTTCAGTTTTCGTACCCTCGCCACCACAACCGCCCTGCTGTGCTTTGCCCTCGCACTGGTCTGGGGGTTACGCCCCGATCTGCTGCTCGGTATGTGGGGAGTGAATTCTTCAGACGCCACAGGCCTGGTCGCCCGCCGCAGCGCCGCGCTGTTCCTGGCCATCGGCATCATGTTTTACCGGGCCCGCCATGCGCCGCCTTCGGACACGCGTCGCGCCATGACCAGTGGCTTTGCCATCGGTTGCTTGGTGCTGGCTGTGCTGGGCTTGAGTGAGTGGTTCAATGGCAACGCCGGGCCGGGGATCTTCCTGGCCGTGGCGACCGAAACCGTATTGGGCCTGGCGTTTATCCAAGCCCACAGGTCTTCGGTGGTTCACCCTCAGGCGTCTGCCTAGTAATAGGCTCGACCTCCCGCTCTTTGCAGGGCGGGTGCATGGGTATTTTTCAGATCTTCACGCAACCCGGCGATCAGGTTGCAAATCGCTCGACTGCTGTCGAGTTTGTCCGTCTTGATGCCTTTGACCTCCAAATCCACCCGGTCACGGTCGCGATCGTCATAGATCTTGATCGTCAGCGAAGCATCTTCGGCTTTGGTGCATTCGCACCGTTTGGGCAGGAAACTTCCTTCAATAATGCTGCGAAGCTCTAATTCCGAAAGCATGGCCAACCTCTCCTTTTTTGAGACTGCCAACAGAGTCTTATGGGTGTGGCAGACGCCTGCCTGCCGCGTCTTGCCGACCTTGGAAGACGTTTCAACTACCAGCCTACTCGGCAAAATACGCTTGCGTTGTAACCATTCCTCATAAGGAACGCGCAAGTTTATATAACTTAAACAGGTCCACGTCCGTAGTGTTTATAACATCGTCGAACAGCCACGATTAAACGTTTAACCCTGCACTTCGTGTGCGTATGCCGTCACTCTTTCAGCAACATGTCGCAAACTATCAAAGTTAATATTCGCCCCGGAATTCACCGCCACCAGTGTCTGCCCATGCACGCATCGTTGCGCCACGTACTTGCGAATGCCCGCCACCGCCAACGCGCCAGAGGGTTCGGTGATGGAACGGGTGTCGTCGTAGATCAGCTTGATGGCGCTGCACAGTTCGTCATTGCTCACGGTGATGACTTCGTCCACCCACTCCCGGCAGATTTCAAAACCGTAGGCGCCGATCTGCGCTACGGCGGTACCGTCGGCAAACCCGTCGACGCTCGGCAACACCACCCGCTCACCGGCACGCAGGGCGGCCAGCAGGCAACTGGAGCCTTCGGGCTCGACACCGACGATGCGCACCTCAGGCCGCAGGTATTTGACGTAGGCCGCGATACCTGCGATCAGACCGCCGCCGCCCACCGGCACGAAGATGGCGTCCAACGGGCCCTGTTGCTGGCGCAGGATTTCCATGGCCACGGTGCCCTGGCCGGCGATCACGTCCGGATCATCGAAGGGCGAAACGAACGTGCATCCGGATGTCTCGGCCAGTTGCAGCGCATGGGCCAGGGCAAACGGGAAGCTCTCCCCGTGCAACACCGCTTCAGCGCCTCGGGAGCGCACGCCCAACACCTTCAACTCGGGCGTGCTGCACGGCATGACGATCCGCGCCTTGATCCCCAACTCCTTCGCCGCCAGTGCCACGCCTTGCGCATGGTTCCCCGCCGATGCGGTCACCACACCGCGCGCCTTTTGCTCGGCGGTGAGCTGCACCAGCTTGTTGTAGGCGCCGCGAATCTTGAAGGAAAAGGTCGGTTGCAGGTCTTCGCGCTTGAGCAGCACCTGGTTACCCAGCAGCGCCGACAATGCCGGCGCGGCTTGCAGGGGCGTACGCAACGCCAGGTCATAGACCGGCGCGGCGAGGATCTTTTTTACATAGTGTTCAAGCAATGCCGTATCAGCGGTGTGGGGGACGGGGCACGTGCTCATGGGTGTCTCCTGGTTTTCAAGGGCCCTGGAGACGGAAAAACAAAACCCGCCTCTAAGGCGGGTTTGGGTGCAGCCGTGTGCTATCCCGCCAAATGAGGAATGGCGGTAATAATGCTTGGCTGGCTGCGGAAGGTTTGAAATGTCATGTCACGAAATTAACCGGGCGTCACCGGGCAAGTCAATGGCCAAGCGCCATTTAGCGTTTGGGGGTTTACGATAGATATACGAAACATATACGCTTTGTATATCAACTTTTAAACAGTGAACCCCATGGGCATCGTCAAAATCACCGACCAACTGCATGAACAACTCCGCCTGGCCAGCGCGGCCATGGACCGCTCCATCAACGCCCAGGCCGAGTTCTGGATCAAGATCGGCCTGCTCGCCGAACTCAACCCCAACCTGCCGTACAACGAGCTGATCAACAAACTGTTGCTGGACAAGCCCGACCTGATCCGGGGGCGCAGCTGATGATCAAGACTGCCGCTCAACTGGCTGTGATGCGCGAATCCGGGCGCCTGCTGGCTCAAGTGTTCGACATGCTCGACGGGTTTGTCGCCGCCGGCCGTTCCACCTTGGAGCTGGACGCCGCCGTCGAAGCCTTCATTCGTAACGACCTTAAAGCCCGCCCCGCCAGCCTCGGGCAATACGACTACCCCTTCTCCATCAACACCTCAATCAACGAAGTGGTGTGCCATGGGATGCCCAGCCCCAAGGAGATCCTCAAGGACGGCGACATCATCAACATCGACATCACCCTGGAAAAAGGTGGCTTTATCGCCGACTCCAGCAAGATGTACATGATTGGCAACGTCGCCCCCAAGGCGCGGCGCCTGGTGGAAATGACCTTTGAGGCGATGTGGGCCGGGATCCGCCAGGTCAAGCCCGGCGCACGCCTGGGTGATATCGGCCACGCGATCCAGAGCCACGCCCAGGCCAACGGCTACAGCGTGGTGCGTGAATACTGCGGCCACGGCATCGGCAAGCAGATGCATGAAGAACCGCAAATCCTGCACTTCGGCCGACCCGGCACCGGGCTGGAACTGCGCGAAGGCATGGTGTTTACCATCGAACCGATGCTCAACCAGGGCAGTTCCAAGGTGCGCAGCCTGAAAGATGGCTGGACGGTGGTGACCAAGGACAACAGCCTGTCGGCGCAGTGGGAGCACACGGTGGCGGTGACGGCGGATGGCTTTGAAGTGCTGACCTTGCAAACACAGCCAGTCGAATAACCTGTGGCGAGCGGGCTTGTCGAAGAAGTATTCCCTCGCCCCCCTTACATCGTCGCGCCCGCCATCCGTTTGAGCGCCAGTACCATCAAGCCGGCGCCCAACCCCATCGCTGCCAGGAACAATGGGTACGACACCCACCACGGCGTACCCGCGGTCATCATGCTGAACTCCGACATACCGCCAATGCTGGCGATCAGGTTGAGCGGCAAGAACACCACGTTGATCAGCGTCAGCTTGCGCAACAGGTTGTTCATGCTGTTGTTCATCAGGTTGCCGCGCGCATCGATCAGCCCGGAAAACACGTTGGAATAGATCTCCGCCTGTTTGTAGCACTGGTGGTTCTCGATGATCAGGTCATCGATAAGGCCGAGAATTTCAGCACTGAAGTGCTCTTTTTCCCCATGGTTACGCAGCCGTGACAGCACGGCGCCGTTGCTGTGCAGCGCGTTGATGTAATAGATCAGGCTTTCGCTGAGGCTGAACATCTGCATCAGGTGATGGTTGCTCATGGACGCGTTGAACTGCTGCTGCAACTCCCGTGCAACCAGCTTGATCACCTTGAGGTGGCCCAGGTAGTGGTGGATGTTGTTGAGCAACAGGTCGAGCAATACGTCCAGCGGCGTGTGCAACGGCCGGCGCTGGCCCAGGCCACTAAGTGGGGTTTCATCGGTGGCGATCACCAGCAGGCGGCCGGGTGAAAACAGCAGGCCGCACGACGCCACTTCGAACACCAGGTTGCCACCACCGGAATAGTTCTCCGGGCGCTTCCAGATCAGGAACAGGTTGTCGGGATGAAATTCGATGCGTGAGACTTCGTCCGGGTCGAGCGCCGACGCCAACGCGTGCTCGTCGAGCTTGTGGTGATCTCGCAGCCACTCGCGCTCGGCCAGGTCGGGGTTGTTGAACAACAGGATCGGGGCCGCGTCGCTGTGCCCCGGACGTAACTTTCCACCGTTCAGTTCAAAGCGCTGGATCATCGCGCGTCACCACACCTGGCCCTGGCGTTTCAGCTCCAGGCGCCGCACAAACTCTTCCAGCACCAGGCTGTACAGGTCGTCCTGCAAGTAGGCATCTTCGATGCCAGCATCCAGGTTCGGGTTATCGTTGACCTCGATCACCACCACCTTGTCGCCGGACTGCTTGAGGTCCACACCGTAAAGGCCATCGCCGATCAGGTTGGCGGTCTTCACCGCCAGTTCCACCACCGCCTTGGGCGCTTCATGGACGGCCAGGGTGCGGCATTCGCCGTTGATGGCCTGGCCGATGGCCTTGTGGTTATAGATCTGCCAGTGGCCCTTGGACATGAAGTACTGGCAAGCGAAGATCGGTTTGCGGTTGAGTACGCCGATGCGCCAGTCGTACTCGGTGTAGAAGAATTCCTGGGCCAGCAGCAGCACCGAATGCTCGAATAACTCGGCGGTGGCCTTGAGCAAGGCTTCCTGGCTTTCGACCTTGATCACGCCACGGGAGAAACACCCGTCGGGAATCTTCAACACCAGCGGAAACCCGAGGCGCTCGCCGACCCGTTCGAAATCTTCCGGTCGCTCCTTGTAGAGAATCTCGGTGGCGGGCATGCCCAACTGATGGCTGTTGAGCAAGTCGGTGAGGTAGACCTTGTTGGTGCAGCGCAGGATCGACGCGGGGTCGTCCATCACCACCAGGCCTTCGCTTTCGGCTTTTTTGGCAAAGCGGTAGGTATGGTTGTCAACGCTGGTGGTCTCGCGGATCAGCAAGGCGTCGTATTCGGCCAGCCGCGCGTAGTCCTTGCGCTCGATCAGCTCCACATCGATGCCCAGGCCCTTGCCCACGCGGATGAAGTTCTCCAGGGCACGGGCGTTGGAGGGTGGCAACTGCTCCTGTGGATCGTGCAGGATTGCCAAGTCATAACGGGCCAGGCGCCGCGAACGGGGTTGGCGCCAGATCTTGCGGCTGAAGTTATCAAGGGCATGGGCGAACTGATCTTCCTGATCGTCACGCAACTTGTGCAATACGCCGGATTTCACCCCTTCGATATGCCAACCGTTATTCTTTCTGAATTCAACCAAGAGGATCGGACACGGGAATGTTTCAAACAACTGGCGGGCCAATTCCTGCAACGGTTCTATATTGGTCCTGCCGAAATAAAGTGTCAGGGTAAACCCTTCGGTATTACTGTAGAGGTGATGACTCAAGGCTTTATCAAGGGTTTTATCCAGGTCATCCAGCGCCAGGCCGTACAGCGACTTCTTAGTCAATTCACTGATGGTGCGCACCGAGGGAATCACCTTGTGTCCGCGCGCTTCGGCCAGCAACGAGCAGTAGTAGCCGTGCCCCAGGTACTTGTAGCTGCGGCACAGATTGATCACCTGCACACGCTTGCCAGTCTCGTTTTGCCGTGTTTGCTCAAGGTATTCCTGGGCGGTGACGATGTCTTCGCTGGGAAAGTAGGAGGCCCAATCTTCCTTGCGCTCAACAATTATCACCACTTGACTGTTACTTCGAGGCGACGTAGAAAAAAAGCCCTTCGAAGTTATTGTCGCCGCGACAATTTGCTCGGATACTTCACGCCAATGACCTTGTACCGCCGACATAATATTTGATCCGCTTTAGAGAACTCGACCTTTTCTATTAAGCACGATCTTTTAGGGAAGTCCCGTTTCGTTACGCAACTTTTACGGCGGTTATATGGCTCTTTTCTCTCGCGTTGCATTACCCGGTGATGTACCGGCATTAGTCGCATTGGAACAACAGTGTTTCACCAGTGACCGGCTCTCATCGCGCAGTTTTCACTGGATGATCAGCCGCGCCCACGGCCAGTTGCTGGTAGCGGAACAGGACGGGCAGTTGCTCGGTTATGCGCTAGTGCTGTTTCGTCGTGGCAGCGCGTTCGCACGCTTGTATTCCATCGCGATTGCCGCCCACGCACGCGGCCTCGGGCTGGGCAGGCAGTTGCTCAGCCATGTCGAGGCCTGCGGGGTGACGCACGGGTGCGCGCACCTGCGCCTGGAGGTGCGCACCGACAACCCCGGCGCCCTGGCGCTGTATGAGCGCAATGGCTACCGGCGCTTCGCCCAGGTCAACGACTACTACGCAGACCACACCCCGGCCCTGCGCCTGGAAAAAACCTTGGTCAGGCCACCTGCTTGATCCCGGCCTTGGCTTCCAGCTCACGCACCAGCGGCAGTACGCGTTTGCCGAAGTACTCCACTTCTTCCTGGAAGTGCAGGAAGCCCGCCAGCATCAGGTCCACGCCTACGGCCTTGAGTGCAACGATGCGCTCGGCAATTTGCTGCGGGGTGCCGATCAGGTTGGTCTTGAAGCCATCGTTGTACTGCACCAGGTCTTCAAAGCTGGACTTGGCCCAGTTGCCCTCGCCTTCGGGTGACGCCTTGCCTGCTTGCTTGGCCGCGTCGCCAAAGGCATTCACGGCTTCCGGGTCGGCCTTGTCGATGATCTCTGCGAGCACGGCGCGGGCTTCTTCCTCGGTGTCGCGGGCGATGATGAATGCATTCACGCCGACTTTGACCGAGTGGTTATTTGCGGCAGCCTTGGTGCGAATGTCATCGACCTGGGCCTTGATGCCTTCCGGGGTGTTGCCGTTGGTGAAATACCAATCCGACACCCGCGCCGCCATGTCCCGCGCGGCCCGTGAACTGCCGCCCTGGAACACTTCCGGCTGGCCCAGCGGCTTGGGTTTGAGGGTGTAGTTGTTGAAACGGTAGAAGTCGCCCTTGAAGGTAAAGTCGTCCTGGGTCCAGATGCCTTTGAGGGCGCGGATAAATTCCTCGGAACGGCGATAGCGCTCGTCGTGTTCCAGCCAGTGTTCGCCGATGGCCTGGAACTCGCCCTTGAACCAGCCACTGACGATGTTCACCGCAATGCGGCCGTTGGTGAGTTGGTCGATGGTCGCCAGTTGCTTGGCCGCCAGCGCCGGCTGCCAAGGGCCGGGAAGGATCGCGGCGATGACCTTGAGCTTGGTGGTCGCCGCCAGCAGTGCATGGCTGAACGCCACGGATTCATGCTGGTTCTCGGCGCCGTAGCCAGCGGTGAAGCGGATCTGGGTCAGGCCGTATTCGAAGCCGGCTTCTTCGGCCAATTGCGCCAATTTACGGTTGTAGTCGATGCCCCAGTGGGTGCGCTGTTCGATCTTACTGACCACCAGCCCACCGCTGACGTTGGGCACCCAATAGGCAAATTTCACGGCTTGCTGACTCATCGAACGGTACCTCGTGCAAAAGGGATGTATCGAGGCTTGAGCAGCAAGCGTGCCAGTCAGTGGCAAAGGCCCATGCCATGGGCGTTGCGCCCAAAAAAACGCCCTCGGCGGGCGTGCAGGCACATGTCATGGATCACGCCGGTTTGTCGGAATGCTGTTGCTGGAGCAACAGTAATCAACGCAAATCCCCCGTAAACATTGGGCCACGAACCCGGCACGGACTGTGCAATCCCCCTTGCATTGACCACTGCCCCGGAGCCTTGCCCATGACCGAACATCACGTCATTAACCCGCTGTCCATCGGCGTCGACTACCCCACCTTGGCCGCGCGCTTCCGGCCGATCTTCCAGCGCATCGCCGACGGTGCGGTGCAGCGCGAACTCAGCCGTACCCTGCCCCATGAGCCGATCCAATGGCTCAAGGAGGCCGGTTTCGGCGCGGTGCGCGTACCGGTGGAATATGGCGGTGGCGGCGCTTCGCTGCCGCAACTGTTCGAACTGCTGATCGAACTGGCCGAAGCCGACTCCAACGTACCCCAGGCCCTGCGCGGGCATTTCGCCTTTGCCGAGGACCGCCTGAACGCGCCGCCGAGTGCCGGCCGGGACCTGTGGTTCAAGCGGTTTGTCGACGGCGATATCGTCGGCTGCGCCTGGACTGAAATCGGCAACGTGGCCATCGGTGATGTGGTCACCCAGGTCAGCCCCGACGGCGATAAGTGGAAGCTCAACGGTGAAAAGTTCTACAGCACCGGCAGCATTTTCTCTGACTGGATCGACGTGTACGCCCAACGCAGCGACACCGGCGGCGATGTGATCGCTGCGACCCGTGCACGCCAGCATGGCGTGGTGCACAGCGACGATTGGGACGGCTTTGGCCAGCGCACCACCGGCAGCGGCACCTCGCGCTTTACCGATGCTGAAGTCGAGGCGGATAACGTCATCGACTTTGCCACCCGTTTCAAATACCAGACCGCGTTCTACCAACTTGTCCTGCTGGCCAGCCTCGCCGGTATCGGCCGTGCGGCGTTGCGCGATGTGGCCCACCAGGTGCGCAGCCGCAAGCGCATCTACAGCCACGGCAATGCCCAGCATGTGAGCCAGGATGCACAGATTCAACAGGTGGTGGGCGAAGTCGCGGCGCTGGTGTATGCCGCTGAGGCCAGCGCGTTAAGGGCGACATTGCCAGCGCAACGGGCTTACGTGGCGCGGTTTGGCGGGGATGACGCCGTGGAGCGCGAAGCCAACGTCGCCGCCGAAATTGAGTCGGCCACGGCGCAGGTGGTGGTGTCGGAGTTGATCCAGCGGGCTACCAGCGAGTTGTTCAACGCACTGGGGGCGTCGGACGTGCGCCAGGGGAAAGCCCTTGATCGGCATTGGCGCAATGCGCGGACTGTGTCGTCTCACAACCCGGTGATCTACAAGGCGCGGATCGTGGGGGACTGGGTGATCAATGGCACCGAGCCGCCGTTTGTGTGGCAGATCGGTAATGGCCCGGCGAAAGCCTGAGGCTGAGCGGGGTCAAAACTGTGGGAGGGGGCTTGCCCCCGATGGCAGTGGGTCAGTCACTGTATTCAAAAACTGACCCACCGCTATCGGGGGCAAGCCCCCTCCCACATTGGATACTGCGCACGCCTCAGAAGGCCAGTTTGTAACCAACCGCCATCAACATGATCGCCAGGCACGGGCGAAGCACGCCGTCCGGGATCTTGCCGGTCATGTGGCTGCCGAAGTAAATGCCCGGCAACGAACCCATCAGCAGAAAACCCAGCAGGTGCCAGTCCATATTGCCCATGCCGGCATGGCCTAGGCCTGCCACCAGGGTCAGGGGCACGGCGTGAGCAATCTCGGTGCCGACCAGGCGGCGCGTGGCGAGGAACGGATAGAGGATAAACAACGCGACCGTGCCCAGGGCGCCGGCGCCGATTGAAGTCAGGGCGACCATGGTGCCGAGGATGGCGCCGGTGACAACGGTCAAGCCGTTCAGGTTGCGCGGGTTCATGTGGTAGCTGTCGCCCGCGTGACGCTGGGCGAAGGCCAGCAGGCGTTGCTTGAACAGGATCGCCAGGGCCGTCAACAGCAACACGACGCCGAGGGCTTGCTTGATGACCGCGTTCATCGCCGTAGGATCGGTATGCAAGGTGGCGAGAAACCACAGGGTCAGCAGCACCGCAGGCACACTGCCCAGGGTCAGCCAGCCGGTGATGGTCCAATCGATGTTCTTGTTCTTGCTGTGTACCAGGACGCCACCGGACTTGGTGATGGCCGCGTACAACAGGTCAGTGCCCACAGCCGTGGCCGGGTTGATGCCGAACCACAACAGGATCGGGGTCATCAACGAGCCCCCGCCGACACCGGTCATGCCCACGATAAAACCTACGATCAGGCCGGCAATTACGAAACCAAAGTTACCCACTTCCATTACAGCTACCTGCGGCCTTATAAATTTCTGGCGGCAGGATAGCGATTTTTCTTATAACGACTTATACCAATATGATCTGACTTTAGATCTTTTTCGCTTAATGCAATTTTTTTTGCCGATCACTGCATCCAGTTGGCGTGCCCATGGGTAGTCCTTGCAGCAACCCTGCTGTTTCATCTAATGGAGAAACACCCATGAACGCTAAAGCCCTGCTCTGCCTCACCGGTTTGCTCGTTGCCAGCCCCGCCGCCTTTGCCCAGGCCGGTTTGCCGGACAGCATTAAAGTGCCGGACGGCCACAAGGTGGCGATGGAAACCACCGGTGTCGGCGAAATCACCTACGAGTGCCGCGACAAAGCCAACGCCGCTGGCCAGACCGAATGGACTTTCGTCGGCCCCAAGGCGGTGCTCAATGATCGCAGCGGCAAGCAAGTCGGCACCTACTTCGGCCCACCCGCCACTTGGCAGGCCAAGGACGGTTCGAAAATCACCGGCACCCAGCTGGCCGTGGCGCCATCGAGCCCGGGCAACTTGCCATATCAACTGGTCAAGGCCAACCCGGCCGAAGGCAAGGGCGCGATGAGTGGCGTGAGTTACATCCAACGGGTCGCCCTTAAAGGCGGTGTAGCGCCGAGCACTGAATGCACGGTCGCCAACAAGGGCAAACAGGAAGTGGTGAAGTACCAGGCCGACTACATCTTCTGGGCGGCCAACTGATCAAACTGCGCTACGCTGCCTGTGGCGAGCATGCTCGCCACAGGGGTTCAGCCATTTGAGGGATGTGCGTGTTTGATTACGAAGCCTGTCTGCTGGCCTGTGCCCGTGGCGACCAACGCGCCTTGCGCCGACTGTATGAGCAGGACAGCAGCCACTTGCTCGGCGTAGCCCTGCGTATCGTGCGTGACCGGGCGCTGGCCGAAGATATCGTGCATGACGCGTTTATCAAGATCTGGCGCGGCGCCGGCAGTTTCGACCCCAGCCGTGGTTCGGCGCGGGGTTGGGTGTTCAGCGTGACCCGACACTTGGCGCTCAACGTGGTGCGCAACCAGTACCGTGAGGTGCCGCTGGACGACGAACACGAGCACGTCACCGCGCCCACCGACACCTTTGAGTTTTCCGCGCGTTCCGGGCAGATCCACACCTGCCTGGAGCAGCTCGATCCGGCCCGCCGCACGTGCATCCTGCATGCGTATGTCGACGGCTATTCCCATAGCGAAATCGCTTCGAGGTTGGACACCCCCCTGGGGACCGTCAAAGCCTGGATCAAACGTAGCCTCGCCGCGCTGCGGGAGTGCATGGCATGAACAACCCCTTGGACGAACTGGCCAGCGAATACGTGCTGGGCACCCTGCCCGCCGAACAACGGGCCGACGTGGAACAACGCCTGCCCCACGATGCCGAGTTACGCGCGGCGGTGGATGCCTGGGAGCAGCGACTGCTGCCCCTGACCGCGTTGGCCGAGCCGGTGTTGCCCTCGGCGCAGTTATGGCGGCGCATCGAACGTAACACCGCGACCCCGGACGCCGACGTACCGTGGTGGAACCTGCTGGCCTTGTGGCGCGGCCTGGCCGGTGCCGGGCTGGCGGCGAGTGTGGTGCTGGGGACGTTATTACTGACCCGCCCGCCTATCGCGGACCCCGCCTTTGTGGTGGTGCTGGTGGCCCCCCAAAGCCAGGCGCCCGGCTGGGTGATCCAGGCCAGCAACAATCAGCAGATTCAGTTGATCCCGTTGGGCGTGATGGAAGTCCCAGCGGACAAGGCGCTGCAGTTCTGGACCAAGGGTGATGGCTGGCAAGCTCCCGTGTCCCTGGGGCTGGTGAAGCCGGGGCAAACCCTGTCGCTGCCGCTGGACAGGCTGCCGCCGCTGTCGCCTAACCAATTGTTCGAACTGACCCTGGAAGACCCGAGCGGCTCGCCGACCGGCAAACCCACCGGGCCGATCCAGGCCATCGGCCGCGCGGTCAAGGTGCTCTGATCAACCGAGGCTGGGCAGCCACACGCGAAACCGCGCGCCACCCAACGGCGACGCCTGGGCGGTCAACGTCCCGCCCTGGGCTTCCAGGGCGCGGCGGCTGATCGCAAGACCCAGGCCGAAGCCGCCGGTGCTGCGGTCGCGGCTGCGGTCGAGGCGATAGAACGGTTCGAAGATACGTTCACGCTGGTCCAGCGGTATGCCGATGCCATCGTCATCTACCCAGATTTCACAGCCCTTTGGACACACCTTGACCCCCACCTGGATGCGCTTGTCGCAGTAACGCGTGGCGTTGCGCAGCAGGTTCTGCAAGGCACGGGCGGTGAGGCGCGGGTCGAGGCTGAAGCGTTCTACAGCGCAATCAAGCACCACGTCGATGACGATCTCGGGGTTTTCCAGCTCGTCGTCGACGCTGCCCAACACGCTGTCGATAAACTCATCGAGCACCACCTCGACCCGCTCCGGCAATTGCGCCGGGTTTTGCAGGCGGCTGTAGGAGAGCAACTCCAGCACCAATTCATCCAGCTCACGAATATGCGCCACCAGGCCGTGCAGACGTTCGCGACTGGCCTCGGGCAAGTCTTCGGACAGCGCCAGGGCCAGGCCGAAATCCAGGCGCGTCAACGGCGTGCGCAGTTCATGGGAGACGGCGTTGAGCAGGTCTCGCTGTTGGTTGAGCAGGTGTTCGATGTCGTCGGCCATGGTGTCGAACACCGCCGCCAGGCTGCCGATGTTAGAGCTGGGCGGGATACGCGTGCGCTCGGCCAGGTTGCCCTTGCCGAGTTGAGCGGCGGTGCTTTTCAGGCGTTCCAGATCACGCCAGTGCGGGCGCAGCCAGAACAGCAGGCAGGCGAGCAACGCCGCGCCGATCAGCACATTCATCGACCAGTACAGCAGGTTCATGTCCAGCGGGTCTGGCGGGATGGTCAGCTTGACCGCGAACTGCTGGTTGAGCGGCGAGCTGATCTCTTCCATCCAGCCCCATTCTCCCAGGCGAATCACCGGCTTGCCCTGCTCCAGCAGCTTGGCTTCTTGCGGGGTATAGCTGGCGTCCTGACGCAGCAGCAGTTGCACTTTGAGCGGCGCAAAGTCGCGGCCCAGTTGCTCGGTGACCTGGGACCAACGCTCCACCGGCGCCCGCAGGTATTGCTTGACGATGAGGGTTTGCTGGCCACGGGACTGCTCAATGTTGTAATCCAGGTAACGGTGTTCGAACAGCTGAATGACCAGTTTGGGAATCAGGTAGATCGCCGCACTGTAGGTGACGATGGTGATCAGGTAGAGGCGCAGCAGTACACGAAACATGGCTCAGCATTCCCACTCGGAACGGCTGAACAGGTAGCCCTTGCCCCACACGGTCTTGATCTTGCGCGCCTCGCCGGCATGGTCGTCGAACTTGCGGCGCAGCTTGGAGATGGCCACGTCTACCGAGCGGTCGGTGCCGTTGAACTCGATCCCGCGCAGGCGTTGCAGGATCTGGTCGCGGCTGAGCACTTCACCGGCATGCCGCGCCAACACCACCAGCAGGTTGTATTCGCCGCTGGACAGCTCCACCGGCTGCTCACGCCACACCACGGTGCGCTCCGACAGGTCGATGCACAGGTTGCCCATGTGGATCTGATCGTTGGCCACCTGGGGCTCCGACAAACTGCTGCGCCGCAGCAAGGTACGCACGCGGGCCAATAGCACGCGCGGCTCGCAGGGTTTGGTCACATAGTCGTCGGCGCCCATTTCCAGACCCAACACCTGGTCGTGGCTGTCGTCGCGAGCGGTGAGCATCAGGATCGGCAGCCCTGCCGAATCGGCGCGCAGCAGGCGGCACACTTGCAGGCCGTCGAGCCCCGGCAGCATGAGGTCGAGGATCACCAAGTCCGGCGGATTGAGGCGTGCGCGTTCCCGTACGTGGTCGCCACGGCTGAGCACACTGACGTGATAGCCATTGCGCTCCAGGTAGCTGGCAATCAGCTCCGAGAGTGCGGCGTCGTCTTCCACCAGGAGGATGTTGGGCATGAAGGTGTTTCCAAAAAATACAGTGATAGGTCGTACACAAATCCAATGTGGGAGGAGGCTTGCCTCCGATGGCGGTGCTTCAGATGCAGAGTCGTTGACTGATTCACCGCTACCGGGGGCCAGCCCCCTCCCACATTGGATCGTCAGTTTTTGCAAGGTTGTGCAAGGATATACGCCCTCGGCGCCCCGCGCGCCGCACCTTACATTTCTTCACAGACCACCTACACAGCTTCACAGCACCGCGGCGCAGGTGAACTTAGGATGCGCCAGTCACTATTGGGATAAGAGCATGTCGAAGAATCTGTTTGCGCCGTTTTGCCTGTTGGCCCTGACGCTGGCCCTGAGTGCTTGTGACAAATCAGCCGCCGAAGCGCCGGAAATGCCCCTGGCCAAAGTGCGCATCGAAACCCTTGAGGCCAAGCCTCTGTCCATCACCAGCGAGCTGAGCGGACGCATCGCCGCGCCGCGTGTGGCCGAAGTGCGCGCGCGGGTGGCCGGCGTGGTGATGCAGCGGGTATTCAAGGAAGGCCACGACGTCAAACAGGGCGACGTGCTGTTTCGCATCGACCCGGCCCCGTTCAAGGCCGATCTCGACAGCGCCCAGGCCAACCTGAGCAAGGCCCAAGCCAACGCGTTCCAGGCACGCCTGCAAGAGCAGCGCTACAGCCAATTGGTGGAAGGCAACGCCATCAGCGGCCAGGACTACGACAACGCCCGCGCCAACCTGCGCCAGACCAACGCCGAAGTCGCCGCCAATAAAGCCGCCGTCGAACGCGCCAAGTTGAACCTGGGATATGCCACTGTGACGGCCCCAATTTCCGGGCGTATTGGCCGGGCGCTGGTGACCGAAGGCGCACTGGTCGGCCAGAACGAGGCCACGCCCCTGGCGATCATCCAGCAACTGGACCCGATTCACGCTGACCTCACTCAATCCACCCGCGAACTGAACGACCTGCGCCGCGCCTTTCGCGCCGGCAGCTTGAAGCAGGTCGGTCAGGACCAGGCCAAGGCCACGCTGATCCAGGACGACGGCAGCCTGTATCCGCTGCCGGGCAAATTGCTCTTCGCCGACATCAGCGTCGACCCCGGCACCGGGCAGATCATTCTGCGCAGCGAGTTCCCCAACCCGGACCTCGACCTATTGCCCGGCAGCTTCGTGCGAGTGCGCCTGGAGCAAGCGGTCGACAAACAAGGCATCAGCGTGCCGCAACGCGCTATCAGCCGTGACAGTGCTGGTATCCCGATGGTGCTGCTGGTGGATGCCGAGCAGACCGTCAGCCAGCAACCGGTGCAATTGGGTGCGGTGATCGACGATCGCTGGATCGTCAGCAGCGGCCTCAAGCCCGGTGATCGCATCGTCGTCGAAGGCCTGCAACACGCGCGCCCCGGTGAAAAAGTCCAGGTAGACGACAGCCCGACGCCACTCGCTCAGGCTTCCGGCCAATAAGGATTATTCGACCATGCCGCAGTTCTTTATTGACCGCCCGATCTTCGCGTGGGTGGTTGCCCTGTTTATCCTTCTGGCCGGTTTACTCGCCATCCCGCAGTTGCCGGTGGCCCAGTACCCCAACGTGGCGCCGCCGAAAGTCGAGATCTACGCGGTGTACCCCGGTGCCTCGGCCCAGACCCTGGATGAAAGTGTGGTCAGCCTGATCGAGCAGGAGCTTAACGGCGCCGATCACTTGCTGTACTTCGAATCCCAGAGCAGCCTGGGTTCGGCCACCATCACCGCCACCTTCCAACCCGGCACCGACCCGGAAATGGCCCAGGTCGATGTGCAGAACAGGCTCAAGGCCGTGGAGCCACGCCTGCCCCAGGCGGTGACCCAGCAAGGCTTGCAGGTAGAAAAAGTCTCCGCGGGTTTCCTGCTGCTGGTGACCTTGACCTCCAGTGACGGCAAGCTCGATGACGTAGCGCTCAGCGATTACCTCGCGCGCAACGTAATGAACGAACTCAAGCGCCTGGACGGCGTGGGCAAGGCGCAGTTGTACGGCGCCGAACGGGCCATGCGCATCTGGATCGACCCGCAGAAGCTGATCGGTTTCAACCTGACCCCGGCCGACGTCAACAACGCGATCAGCGCGCAGAACGCCCAGGTTTCCGCTGGCAGTATTGGTGATTTGCCGGGCACCAAGACCCAGGAAATTACGGCGGCTATCCTGGTCAAGGGCCAGCTTTCCACCCCGGCGGAGTTCGCCGACATCGTGCTCAAGGCCAATCCGGACGGTTCCACCGTTCGCGTCGGCGACGTGGCGCGGGTAGAAATCGGCAGCCAGGAATACCAGTTTTCCACGCGCCTGAACGGCAAGCCATCCACCGCCGTCAGCGTGCAACTGGCGCCCGGTGCCAACGCGCTGAACACCGCGACCCTGGTGCGGGCAAAGATGGATGAGCTGTCACGCTACTTCCCGGCCAATGTGGAATACAAGATTCCGTACGACACCTCGCCCTTCGTCAAAGTCTCGATCACCAAGGTGGTCTACACCTTGCTGGAGGCCATGGCGCTGGTGTTTGCGGTGATGTTCCTGTTCCTGCAGAACGTGCGCTACACGCTGATCCCCACCCTGGTGGTGCCGATTGCGCTGATGGGCACCTTTGCCACGATGCTGTTGCTGGGTTTCTCGATCAACGTGCTGACCATGTTCGGCATGGTGCTGGCCATCGGCATTTTAGTGGACGATGCGATTGTGGTGGTGGAGAACGTCGAACGGATCATGGTCACCGAGGGCCTCTCGCCCAAGGACGCGACGAAGAAAGCCATGGGCCAAATCACCGGCGCCATCGTCGGCATTACCTTGGTGCTGGTGGCGGTGTTCCTGCCGATGGCGTTCATGGCGGGCTCAGTGGGGGTGATTTACCAGCAGTTCTCGCTGTCGATGGCCACTTCGATCCTGTTCTCGGCATTCCTCGCCCTGACCTTGACCCCGGCCTTGTGCGCCACCCTGCTCAAGCCGATAGCCAAGGGCGAGCACCATGCCAAGGGCGGTTTCTTCGGCTGGTTCAACAAACGCTTCGAGCAACTCACCGACCGCTATGAAGGCTGGGTGGCCTATGCCCTCAAGCGCAGCGGCCGCTACCTGCTGATCTACCTGGTGCTGCTGGTGGGCCTGGGCCTGATGTTCATGCGCCTGCCCGCCTCGTTCCTGCCGGTGGAAGACCAGGGCTACACCATCACCGATATTCAGCTGCCGCCGGGCGCGAGCAAAAACCGCACGGTGCAGGTCGCCGAGCAGATCGAAGCGCACAACGCCGAGGAGCCTGGGGTGGGTGACACCACCATGATCATGGGCTTCAGCTTCTCCGGTTCGGGGCAGAACGCCGCGTTGGCGTTTACCACCTTGAAGGATTGGTCCGAGCGCAGCAGCGAGGATTCGGCCGCATCGATTGCTGAGCGCGCCAATATGGCGTTCAGCGAATTGAAAGACGCGATTGCGTACTCAGTGCTGCCACCACCAGTGGACGGCCTGGGCACGTCCAGCGGTTTCGAGTTCCGCCTGCAGGACCGCGGTGGCGTCGGCCATGCCGCGTTGATGGCAGCGCGCACCGAGTTGCTGGCGGCAGCCGAGAAAAGCCCGATCCTGGCCAACGTGCGCGAAAGCGCCCTGGCCGAAGCGCCGCAAGTGCAGTTGGAAGTGGACCGTAAGCAAGCCAACGCCTTGGGCGTGTCGTTTGCGGATGTGGGGAATGTGCTGTCGTCGGCGATTGGCTCGGCCTACGTCAACGACTTCCCCAACCAGGGCCGCATGCAGCGCGTGGTGGTGCAGGCCGAAGGCGACCAGCGCAGCCAGGTGGCGGACCTGATGAAAATCAACGTGCGTAATAACGCCGGGAAAATGGTGCCGCTGTCGGCATTTGTCGAAGCCAAATGGACCCAAGGCCCGGCGCAACTGACGCGGTATAACGGCTACCCTGCCATCGCCATTTCCGGCGAAGCGGCCCCCGGGCACAGCACCGGCGAGGCGATGGAGGAAATCCAGCGCCTGGTCAGCCAACTGCCAGCGGGCCTGGGTCAGGAATGGACCGGGCTGTCGTTGCAGGAACGCTTGTCCGGCGCACAGGCACCGATCCTGCTGGGCCTGTCGCTGCTGATCGTGTTCCTGTGCCTGGCCGCGCTGTATGAAAGCTGGTCGATCCCGACCTCGGTGTTGCTGGTGGTGCCACTGGGCGTGCTCGGCGCGGTATTGGCCGTGACCTTGCGCGGCATGCCCAACGATGTGTTTTTCAAGGTCGGTTTGATCACCATCATCGGCCTGTCGGCGAAGAACGCGATTTTGATCATCGAGTTCGCCAAGGACCTGTATGACCAGGGAGAAGACCTGATCGAAGCCACGTTGAAGGCTGCGCGCTTGCGCCTGCGGCCGATCATCATGACCTCGCTGGCGTTTATTCTCGGCGTGGTGCCATTGGCGATTGCCACCGGGGCCAGTTCGGCAAGCCAGCAGGCGATTGGTACGGGCGTGATTGGCGGGATGATTACCGCGACGTTGGCAGTGGTGTTCGTGCCGGTGTTCTTTGTGGTGGTGATGAAGCTGGTGCGCAAAAAGCGCTGATGCGAACAGCCGGCGGGTTGTAGCGAGCAACCCGCTCGCTACAAAAAATGCGCTAAGGTGCTCACAGGTAACCATCTGTGAGCTGCCATGCCCTTCCTCGCCCGTACCCACCCTCGCCTCTCCGCCGCCGCCGTACTGGGCCTTGCCGCAGGCATCCTGATGCCCGCCGAAACACTCATCAGCAAAATCCTGATCGGCTGGAACGCCGGGGTCTGGACCTACCTGGTGCTGATGCTGTGGCTGACCAGCCGCGCCAAGGCCGAAGACGTCAAACGCATCGCCGAAGTCGAGGACGAAAACGCCGGGCTGGTGCTGTTCATGGTGTGCATCGCCGCCATCGCGAGCCTGGCGACCATTACTTTCGAATTGGTGGGCAGCAAGGAGTTGGCCACCGGGCAACGCCTGTTGCACTACGGTTTCACCGGGCTGACGGTCATCGGCTCATGGCTGCTGATCGGGGTGATTTTCAGCGTGCACTACGCCCGGCTCTATTACACCTGGGCAGGCAAGGAGCCGGCGCTGCGTTTCGCCGAAGGGTTGCTCACGCCCAACTACTGGGACTTCCTGTACTTCTCCTTCACCATCGGCGTGGCCGTGCAGACCTCGGATGTGGGCGTCGCCACCCGTGGCCTGCGCAAGGTTGTACTGGCGCAGTCGTTGATCGGGTTTCTGTTCAACACCGCGATACTGGGGTTCTCGATCAATATCGCCGCCGGCCTGTTCGGCTAGCCTTGCACAAACCTTCTAGACGCTCTTTAGCGGATGGGCGCCAATAGCCTCACTTATTCCTCAACGGTGATGTATGGCCGCGCACAATTGGATCGACCTGTCTCAGGACGCCGACACTGGCATCGAGACCCTGCGCGCGCATTTTGAAGGCCATGCCTATGACCCCCATTGGCATGACAGCTACCTGATCGGCGTCACCGAACAAGGCGTGCAGCAATTCAACTGCCGCCGTGCCCGCCACAACAGCGTGCCCGGCCAGGTTTTTTTGGTGGAGCCTGGCGAAGTGCATGACGGCGACGCGCCCACGGCGGACGGCTTCACCTACCACATGCTGTACCTCGACCCACAGTGGCTGGCGCGGGAAGTGAGTGCGGTATTTGAAGAAGCGCCGGTCAACAGTCAATTGGGCTTCGCCAGCACCCTGGCCAACGACCCACGCCTGGCGCTCTCCACCAGCCAAGCCTTCCAGACACTGCACAGCGGTGAACTGCGCATCGTGCGGCAACGGGCAATGGACCACTTGCTGGAATGCCTCACCGACCAACTCTACTGGCGCACCCGCTACCGCGAAGATCCGCGCCTGCCGCGGGTGGCCCACAAGGCTCGGGAATACCTGCATGACCACCTGCATCAGGACGTGGGCATGGACGAACTGGCCCTGGCCTGCGGCGTCGACCGCTTTCGTCTGAGTCGCGCCTTCAAAAGCGCTTTCGGCCTGCCGCCCCATGCCTACCTGGTGCAACTGCGCCTGGCCCGCGCGCGCCACTTGCTGGGCAAGGGCGCGCAACCGGCCGATGTGGCGATTGCCTTGGGCTTCGCCGATCAAAGTCACTTGGGCCGCTGGTTCGTGCGCGCCTATGGCCTGACACCGGCGGCGTACCGCAAGCGCTGCTCAAACGTTCCAGACAGCTAAGTCACGGGCTTGCAAGGATGGACACCACTGATCTGTTCACTGGAGTCCCGTCCCATGCTGTCTACCTTACTGCCCTTCGCGTTATTTGCCTTCGTCGCCTCCATTACGCCCGGCCCCACCAACATCCTGGTGCTGAGCAACAGTGCCCGCTATGGCCTGCGAGCGGCATTGCCGATCATCCTCGGGGCTTGTGCCGGTGCAGCGGGCATTGTGCTGATAGTGGGTTCGGGGTTCGGTGAGTCGCTGATTCATCTGCCCAAGGTACAAGCCACCCTGCAGTGGGTCGGCGTCGCATGGCTTAGCTACCTCGCCTGGCAGATTTTCAGTGCGCCCGCCCAGGCCGTTGAGCGCGATGCATCCCACAAGCGCCTGGGCCTGCTCGGCGCCGCCAGCTTGCAACTGGTCAACCCCAAGACCTGGATGATGGCGTTGGCGGTGGTCAGTGTGTTTGCGGGGCAAGGAGACGGGCGTCAGGCGCATGTGCTGGCCCTGTCCCTGATGTTTTTTGTAGTGTCCCTGCCGTGTCTTGGCATGTGGGCGGTGCTGGGCGCCGGATCGACCCGGCTGCTGGGCTCGGCCAGGGCCATGCAACGGTTCAATCGGTTAATGGCGATCTTATTGCTGGTGTCGGCCTGGATGAGTGTGTGGACACAGGGCTAGAACCGACGAATGGCAGAGCGAACCTGTTAGTTCTGACAGTTGCCAACCCTGCTCTTATAGCGCGCAATAGCTTCACCCACAGGGATTCATCGGAGCTGGCGAGATGCCTGGACAGAGTACGTTGATCAACAATTTGCTGCGCAACGGCAACTTCAGCAAATTTGGCGCCGACTGGACCACGCAAGACAGCGTGGACTACTCACGCCAGTATTGCCGCGTACTCACCGGCCAGGCTTCCCAAGTCATTGACGCCAGTGCCGAAACAACCTATCTGCTCGAGTTCTGGAGCCAGGTCCTGTTTAAAGGTAACGGCACGCTTTCTATCCGTTCCAACGTGCCCGGTGCCGACTTGGAAGTTGAGCTCAACGACTTCCATGTTTGGAGATGGCAGCAAATCAGCTTCACCACTCCACCGGCGACAACCCTCCTCACCGTGGCTATCACCGGCACCAGCGGAGAAGTGTGCGTCGACGAGATGCAACTGACTCTGGATACGGGCATCCCGCCCCGACCTGAGTTGGTGCTTAACGGGGATTTCTCCAACAACATGGATCACTGGAACACCGAAGGCTCCCCGATCGGCTCCCGCACTCATTTTGACGGAAATACCCTGGAGTGCGCCCTGGGCGGCCGTGCCCGGCAAACCGTCCCTGTCACCGGAGGAAACACCTACGAATTTTCCTTTCGCTCGCGCAGTGATTTTGGCGGGCATGGGTTCTGCCGATTCGAAGTAGAGCCATCCGGCACGTTTGCGGAAATTCGCGTAGATGCGTCGAGCTGGACCACCTATCCAGAGGAACTGGCGATGCCCGCCAGCGCTACCGCGCTAACCATCATTCTTATTGGCATTGATGGCGCAGAATTTTTCGATGATGTCTCGTTGAGACGCAAAGCTTGAGCCTATCCGCAACCACTGCGCCTCCATCCAGGACGTGAACCGGAGTCGCGATCACTATGTAGAGGAGATGTCGCCATGACAGCCGTTCAAGAAATACTCACCCCAAAATCATCCCAAGAGCTTAATCATTTCAAAGGAACAATCGACGGGAAGGACTTTACTGCCACAGCGTTTTCCATCTCCAAGACAGCGGACCGATGGACTGTTTCCGGCACTCAAGTCGTCGTTCCGGGTCTCGTCCGTCATAAAATCCAGCTCTCGTTTCCGACGACTTTAATGAAAGGCGTTTACAAACTGGAAGAAGAACGTCATCAGATTAGGCTGACCTATACAACAGATGACTTGTTGGATCCCATCTTTATACGCGGTGATACAGGCCTCATTGACTTGACCACCATAGACCCAGCCAATGATCACGTTGAAGGCGGATTGCTAAACATCCTCACACACGATGATGGAAATCCTGTCTCTACCATCACTGCGTTGTTCAGGGTGCGTTGAGCCCTGAGCGATAACCAAAAGCCACCGCCCAGACACCCAAAAAGGAAGCCGAAGCTTCCTTTTTGGATTACCGCACAGGCTTTTACCAGCTATAGCGCAACCCCACGTTAACGCCCCACGGTTGATCCACATGCTTGCCTTGGCTGTGTTCAAAGTCGCCATGCAACTGCAGGTTCTGCGAGAGCGACACCGCCACACCCGCGCCAAACTCGGCACGCGAGCCCGACAGATCATTCTTGAAGACTTGGCCGTTCACCCGCGCTTTGTTATCGCTGGCAAACTCGTGGGCCACTGCAGCGCGAAGATATGGCTGAACCACACTGCCGTCATTCATGATGAAATCGCGGCCTACCGTCACACCCAATTTACCCAGCACAGAGTGAGTATTTTCACCTTTGGCCTGGAGGCCGTTGTCCAGATCATACTTCTTGCCCTTGACCACCACCGTAGAGGCCTGAGCAAAGGGCTCAATGAAGAACGCGTCATCCAGTTTGATGTGGCGCCCCACTTCCGCCGACGCACCAATACCGTTGGTTCCGTACTTGCCTTTAGCCTGGGCACCATCGCTCATGCCGACCTTGGATTCGTTCTCGAAGCGGTTGGCTTTGACCACACCGTCGAAGTAGTAACCGCTGTCCGCATCCATCCACGTCGCATAGAGACCGGCGTAGTAGCTTTTCACTGTTCCGGAGGTGCCACGGCTCAAGTCCAGGTCCGAGGTGCTGTGCCCCGCCATGACACCGACCAGCCAATTGCTGTCTTCGCTCAGCGGTGTATCTGCACCGAGGGAGAACCCGCGCTGAGTCTGTTTGAAACCCGTACCGTTGGCATCAGAGACTGTGTATTTATTGCCATAACTACGAATCCAACCGCCGGCCTGGGCATCATTGTGCCGCAATTCGCCCATGCGACTGCGCAACGAGGTCATCTCGCCGTACCACACGGTAGGCGCGGTATTGAGCAGCGCCAGTACCGAACGCGTGCCCGGGCTGATAGTGCGTGCGCTGGGGTCGAGAAACCAGTCGTTGCCATCCTGCTTAAGGCCATAAGACCAGGCACCGATATCCACGGCCCCCCCCGCCAGAGAGAACTCCGCGTCGCCGCCACCGGTATGCACGATGTGCACGTCACCGGGGGAAACAGGTTCCAAACCACTGCTGGCCACTAACAAACTGTGTTGGCCGGTAGCTTCCCCGGTGATATTCAGGAAATCGTTCGAGCCGACCGCAAAGTCGGCGCCCATCACGAACGTGCCGTTACCACTGAGGGTGTCCAGGTTCAACTGGTAAAACGCATCGGTCTCACCGAATTTCACCGTACCGCCAGCGAGTTCCAGGTCCCCCACCAAGCTGTCACCGGTCAGGTTCCAGAACGACCCATCAGCAATGCTCAACGTGCTGACGTTCAACAAAGCGCCCGTCAACGATGCGTTGTTGTGCAAATTCAAGTTGGCATTGCTGCCAGCTTCAACGATGACATTGCCGTTCAAGTGGCTGTTATTGACGTTCATATTGGCCGTCGCACCACCGGTCACTTCCAGCAGGTTGCCGTTGCCGCCGATCAATTGAGAGCCGTTGTTCACCTCGATGGTTGCCGTCGGCACCCGACCCGGCAAGCCGGCGACCAGAATTGCCGCGCCGGTTTGACCTTCGACTGTCGTCTGATCCAGGACCAGTGAGCCATCTTGAGTGGTTCCGGCCACACGGGTAAGACGAACCCCATTTTGCTCACCCAACAGCACACTATTCTGGGCAAACGCAGAGCCGCCGATTAACAACACGCCGGTGCTGCCGACGGCAGTCCCTTGTACCAGGGAATCCTGCAAATACAGTTCACTGAATTGAGTCGCCGATGCACCCGCTTGTGCGCCCTTTATCGTGCTGTGACTGACGTCTGCACGAGAACCATCCGGCGTCGAGCTATAACGATTGAGTACCAGGCCGATAGATTGGGCACTTTCCAGGTGGCTGCCGGAAATGGTCGCGCTGCCGTTGGTCAGCTCCATCGCTGACGCGCCCGCAGCACTGGCTTTAACAGTCGCGGCGTCCAGGCTCACAGTGGAACCTTCCTGGGCAACAATACGTTCAATGGCGCTGCCACTATTCACGGTCAATTGCGCACCCAGGCTAAGGATGGCACCGGTAGTTGCTCCGTTGACGGTCAGGCTGGAGCCGGCCTGCAGCGCCCAGTTTTTTACTGCCTCTCCAGACTCAATAACTTTGGATTCACCTGGGGCGACGACTTCCTGACTTGCCTGGCTTTGTACCGATACGCCCAGCAACAGGCCCAGTGAAGACACCTTGACAGCCGCACTTATGGGGGAAAGTTTAAAAAAATACTTGATGGACATGCTGTAACACTCGCTCTAACTAAATGCCATGAATGAGTGGCATGACTCGTTCCGAAGGAGTGGAGCCAGACCTGTAGAGGCCGCGAGGTTATAGTTGGGGGAGGTAGGCGTAAGTAGGATAAATCTGAAGAGCGCAGAAGAACTGAGTGGTGCAACCGTAGTAAAAAGCACCGAGACACATCATGTCTCGGTGCTTGTCGCACGCCTTGGGTTACGCGGGCGTTCCATCGCAATAGTTATTGGACGTCACCATACGAATCGGAACAACCGCAGGTATCGATCGTGCCGGTGTTCCGGCGATGTCCAGAGAGTATTGGAACCAGAGCGTATTCCACGGCGCGGCGGCACCGACCACTTTGAGATGCGGATCGAACGGTTTGAGTTGGAAGATAAACCCTTTCGCCGCCATCTCCGCGTCCAGCGTAACTGAAGCTGTACCGCGTGTAGCCTCGATAGGGATATCGCCTAGAAGTCCCGTGGAAGCAACAAACTCAACGGTGATTTGTTTTCCATCCGCAAAAAACTCAGAATTGGGCGGAATCCTCACCTCAACATACTTCTCACTCCACGGCGTACCGGCATCTGTCGGCCGCAAGGAATCACAGATAAGCCTGCCTCTAGGATCCATGCTCCAGGGTCCCAAATGGAGAAACTCCGCCGGGTCGAGTTGATGAGTAATGGCGTCGTCCACGTTCACGGACGTGCTATCCGAGTAGTTACTATTGCTTGCCCCGGAGCGGCTCACCCCATAGAACACCGGAATATCGTCGCCATTGCCTCCCGCAGCAATCGCAGTTTTATCTACCTCGATTTCAACCTCAGTGCCAGGCCCATCGCCAGGCCCAACGGTGTATGAGCCTGCCGGGTTCAACTTGCTCCCCCAATACAGCGTAACGACGTCGTCTTCTTCCGGCTCAGGGTCGACAGACCACAAATCGAAGGTGGCCAGGATGGGGCCAACGTGATCGATGTCGGCGGAGTTCAGATAGTTCGTCGTGGGGGCCGACGCGGGGCCGGTGATGGTGACGATGTCCAGGTCTGGGCTAGGCTCGCCCGGAACCGGACCCGGAGGCCCAACAACGCTTAAATCAACACTCACCAGAGTGTCATCGGTCGGAGAATTGGTAGAGCCGGTCCTGATGATGTCATAACTGGCCGTCACCGAAACCGGGCCTTCCTGATCGGCGTACTCGTCCACAATCAGTTGGCCAGGGACCGTGAATTCGAACGGAAAAACCCCGCTTAGAGGCGCCAGAGCGGTGGTCTGGTCGCCCCAATGCAACCTGTATTGATCGCTCGGCTCCCATGCATATTGTGGAATGGCCCCCTTCACGCCGGCCTGCCATGCTTCGATATCCACCATCCCACCAGAGGGTGGTGCAACGATTACAAGAGGATCCAGGTTCAGGTTTGCACTGCGCTTAAGCCTGCGCCCGGTGGGGATTCTGGAAATCTCGCTGTAATTGCCGGCAGCGTCGACGAATTGGTAGTAAGCAAATAAAATGCCATCAGCCATAGCAGCAATGGCTGAAATAGGTACGTTGAACACTGTTCCACCAGCCTCCATGGGTTTGCTGCCCAAAGAGGGCGCATCGTCGGGCGGCTGGATGGCGGTAAGCCAGACCCGGGCCACGGTGTCCCCCGCCTCATAATCCCCATAGCCAGGAATATCAAGCTCAAACCCTCCGGGGTTCAGGTCCAAGGTCTCTTGCGTAATATCAACACCGAGAGGCAATGAAGCCGGCCAAACAACTCTTGCAGGTGCTTCACTCTTACCGGGCGCTTTGTAAGGACCGTACAGATCAATCTTGACCCGTTGTTGGGCAGAGAAGTCTAAATAATCACTGCCCGAACCGGGCCTTACTTTAAACCTGAGATCAAACTCACCATGGCCGAGGGGTGCGATATTGATGGTCACCTGAACGAAAGGTCCCGAAGGTTGAACTGGAAAGAAAATGGGATCCAGCGGTATCCAGAAGGCTTGCCCAACCACGCTGAAATAGATCTGCAGTACGTCCCCGTCATCCGGGAAGGCCCAGATCGGGCAGTCAACCCTCAAACCGCCATCGCTCTCCAAGTACGGTCGCCAGATCAAACCACTTGTACTATTGAGGGCCTGAGGAAAAATCGGCGCAGCCAGGTTGGGGGTTTCCCAGTCCGCCACACTTGCTTTTTTTGAACGGTTAATTGCCATCTCAGTTTCTCCTTGCCAGTAGTAAGGCGCTCAAGAATGACCCGGGTATGTTGTCGGCCGCTCAGCAACCGAAACAGCCGCCAGCCCGTACATAACCAAGTTCAAATTAAGCACGATGAAGAACGATCAATTAATCTTTAATTACCCTTCACAGCCACGAATGGAAACTTCGCTTTTTAGTCCGGACCATCACCACCAGGTCCACAAAACAGTGGCAAACTATGTGATTTACGCCGATCAATTTTTATATAACGAATCGATGAGCTGCCTATGCGAGTTTTATTACGCCATACCGTGAACTCAGCATAAGCGCCTGCCTCGTCTTTCATGGGTTTTACATAAGGAACATAAGGCACGACACATTCGTAATAACCCTGAGCCTCATGGGCGGCCGACCAATAATCCACAAACACCTCAGTGGTTTCCGGGATAGGCTGGTTGCCGCCGAAGCCAAGCGTACCCTGCCATTTCAGCCGCACTTCGTCCCCTATCTTGATATCAGGATGTTTGAGCACGTGAACACGAACCCCGTCCCAGATGGGTGGGTCGGTGTCACAGTTCAACCAGGCGTTACTGTTTGCATGTGGAAATTCCGGCCGAGGAAATCTAACTGGCGGGGCTATATTTATATTCACCAGTTGACTGGGCGCCAGTTGATCATTCACACCATTACGGGTTCGATAACTCACTGGGAACGCCGGGTTATTGGGTGTTTCAGCAACCACCGACCAGGCAATAGGGGTAAATGTCACCAAGGCCCCTGCTACGTCCCCGGGCTGTACATGATAGGAGGCCACTGGCTCTTCTTTATCTCCCCAATACAAGTCCAACCACTTACCGACACTCGGACCGTCGGGCAGAGCGACGGTCGCCGTGACAGGTTGATCCGAATCACTGAAATCCAAGTGGTTGGCCGTATCGGAAACCGCACCGCGAATCTCGACCCGCTCCAAGTGTCGATTCAACTCATCAGGTGCCTGATCATGATCCACGCCAAAGACCCGGAAGTCGGCATCGACATGCCGCACGGGCGATGGAATGGCCGTCGGAACGCCTGCACGATAAATGAAGTATTGGACCGGTAGATGGGTCTGCAGGTAACCCTTCTGGATCAACGTAGACCAGGGCACCGGCACCACTTTCGGGAAACCCTCGACCCCCTCTCTTGCCAGAACAATACCGTCCCAGCTGACCACTACCTCGTCTGCCGGATCCCAATCGAAATAGGCTTCAAACCTCACACTGACGCCCGCACGTGCATCCGCGCGATCAATCAGGCCGTCAAATTCGTAGGCAAGGACCTGGGGTGGTTTAAGCCCACTTGGAGACGGTTTCAAATTGATGTAGACGGGCGTAGGCCCCGAATAATTGGTCTGCTGGTTACCTGCCTGGTCACGCAGGCCATAACGAATAAACCGCGGGCCATTCGGTAATTGTCGAAACAAAATAGAAGGCAGAGTGACTAGCAACAGATCCTGAACAGTCGTGAGCGTGTACGTATAGTTGGCCTCGAAAGGGTTCGACTCTTCGCTCAATAATAAAAAAATCAATATATCGTCACGGAGTTGGGCATCTATATACCTAGGAATACGCAGACCCGTGTTCTCATACTTGCTCAAATACTCTTCAGTGACGCCGTGCTGGATGATCTCGTTGTTTATGAAGGTCGCAGGCTGCAAAGGCCCTGTCCCACCGGGCGGTATCCAGTCCAGTGTGAAGGTCGTGGTATATGGGCAGTGTTCTATGCCGCCGGGTCCGTCAACATAATAGGTAAGGTCATAGGAGCCGCTGATCTTCAGCCAATTTCCGCCTATGGTCAGCTCCACAGGGAAATCGTCTTCCTGGCTCAGTGGCCCTTCTAATGGAATCGGTGTCAGCGGATAGGCTGGCTCAGGCGTATGAGGTTTGATGAAGAAGTGGACATAGTCCGTCTCACCCTCTTGGGCAGGGAACCTCCAGATGTTCTTCAACTGAATTTTTATCGGGTGGTACAAAAACTCAGTGGGAATCAATCCGACTGGATCACCCTCAATGGCATCCACTACTACAGCGGCCTCAAGTGACGATACCTGCCCTCCTGAACGGCCGCAGAAGGATTTTTGGGTGGTCTTCGAAAGCGTCATCGTGCGCTCCTTGATGCTCAGACAGACAGGTAGAAAACCATGGCTGGATCAAATTAAGCGCCCATTTCGAACCTCTGGATACTGTCATAAGTAACAGGTAGGCGACCCCTTTCGTCGGATTCCACAGGAGCCTCCCGACGAGCGCCCCCTTGACGCAAGGGTTGTGTTGGTGTTTCCTGAAACCGGTTTCAAGGCAACCTCCAAACTAATAAAAAAGGCTCTACCGTGACTTCCTTTTCCGATGCCCAGCGCTCTCGCGTCACCATGCTCGACGTCGCCCAACACGCCGGTGTATCCAAGGCCAGCGTGTCGCGCTTTATCGGCGACGACCGTGCCCTGCTCTCCGATGCCATTGCCTTGCGCATCGAGCAAGCCATCGAACAGCTTGGCTACCGCCCCAACCAGATGGCCCGTGGCCTGAAACGTGGCCGCACCCGCCTGATCGGCATGCTGGTAGCCGATATCCGCAACCCCTATTCCATTGCCGTGATGCACGGCGTCGAAACCGCCTGCCGCCAGCACGGCTACAGCCTGGTGGTGTGCAACACCGACCGCGACGACGAGCAGGAACGCCAACACCTGGCTGCACTGCGCTCGTACAACATCGAAGGGCTGATCGTGAATACCCTCGGCCATCACCTCGACCAACTGCTGGAACTGCAACGAGAAATGCCTCTGGTGCTGGTGGACCGCAAGGTCGAGCCGCTGCACAGCGACCTGGTGGGGCTGGATAACCCGGCAGCAGTGCGCATGGCGGTGGAGCATCTGGAACAACAGGGTTATCGCGAGGTATTGCTGGTGAGCGAAGCCGCCGATGGCACCAGTTCACGGGTAGAACGCTTGGGCAGTTTCAAGGCCGAAATTGCCCGGCGCCCGGCGCTGACCGGCGCGGTGCTGGAGTTGGATGGCAACCTCGAAACCGGCCTAAAGAATTTTCTCGCCAAGCCCGGCCCCAAGGCGGTGTTCTGTGCCAACGGCGTCGCCGCGCTGGCCTGTACTCATGCGCTCAAGACGCTGGGCTGCAACTTGTTTGAAGACGTGGGCCTGATCGCCCTGGATGACCTGGATTGGTATCCGTTGGTGGGCAACGGCATTACCGCCCTCGCCCAGCCGACCGAGGCAATTGGCGCCAGCGCGTTCGACTGCCTGCTCAAGCGCTTGCGCGGTGACGATGCACCCACGCGCACCCTGGACTTCCTGCCAGAACTGATCGTTCGCGGTTCTACCCACCGTCGATAATTTTTTTGCACAAAAATGAAACCGGTTTCAGAGGTAAACAACAATGCATAAATACCCCGTCTCCATCAGCCTTTCGAGCTACGGCGCCGACTTGGTCCGCCAGCAAGGCCAGTTGAGTTTTGTCCAGCTATTGGCCGCCGCCGGTGCCCAACGCATCGAGTGGCGAGAAGAGTTGCTGACCGGCGAAAACGCCGCCGAACTCGCCCAGGCCGCTGCCGAAAAAGGGCTGGAAGCCGTGTTCTCATCGCCCCTGGAACTGTGGGTCGCCGGTCGCGCCCAACCCAACGCCGAACTGAACGCGACCCTGGACCGCGCCCAGGCTTTTGGCGCGCGCTGGTTGAAAGTCTCACTCGGTTACTTCACCGACACTAACGATCTGGAAAGCCTGCACGCCCTGCTCAACCGCCACCCGGTCCATCTGTTGGTGGAAAACGACCAGACCCTGCACGGCGGGCGCATCGAGCCCATGCAGCGGTTTTTCACCGAGGTCGAGCGCCTGGGCCTGCCGGTGAAAATGACCTTCGACATCGGCAACTGGCAATGGCAGGACCAATCCGCCCTCACCGCTGCCCGCCTGTTGGGCCGGCATGTGGACTACCTGCACTGCAAGGCCGTGGCCCGCCGCCCGGACGGCAAGTTGGTAGCGCTGCCGCCTGGCGCCACCGACCTGCACCTGTGGGAACAACTGCTCAAGCACATGACTCAAGGCATTACGCGGGCGGTGGAATTTCCGCTGCAAGGCGATGACCTGATTGATGTCACCGCCCAACAGGTCGCCACCCTTGCCCTGCTCGGCCAACCCCGCCAGGAGAATGCCCATGTCTGAGATCGATATCCTGTCGTTCGGTGAAACCATGGCGATGTTCGTCGCCGAGCAGACCGGTGATTTGGCGCAGGTCAGCCAGTTTCACAAACGCATCGCCGGAGCCGACAGCAATGTCGCCATTGGCCTGTCGCGCCTGGGCTTCAACGTGGCCTGGCTGAGCCGGGTAGGCAACGACTCACTCGGCCGCTACGTGGTCGACACCCTGCAAAAGGAAGGCCTGGATTGCCGGAATGTGGCCGTCGACCCGCTGCACCCCACCGGCTTTCAGTTCAAGTCCCGCGAAGAAGCCGGCGCCGATCCCCAGGTGGAGTATTTCCGCAAAGGCTCGGCTGCCAGCCATTTGTCCATCGCCGCCATCAGCCCTGCGCTGCTGCAAGCCCGTCATTTGCACGCCACCGGGATTCCGCCGGCGTTGTCCGAGGCCACCGGTGAACTGTCCGTCGAGTTGATGACCCAGATGCGCAAGGCCGGGCGCAGCGTGTCATTCGACCCGAACCTGCGGCCGTCGCTGTGGGCCAGCCAAGCCCAGATGATCCGCCAGATCAACGCCCTCGCCGGCCTGGCCGATTGGGTGTTGCCGGGCTTGAGCGAAGGCCGCCTGCTTACCGGTTTCGACGACCCGGCCGACATCGCCGCGTTCTACCTGGACCAGGGCGCCGAAGCCGTGGCCATCAAGCTCGGCCCGGACGGCGCCTACTACCGCACCCACCTGGACCAAGGCTTCGTCGCCGCCGTACGGGTGGACAAGGTCGTAGACACCGTCGGCGCCGGCGATGGGTTTGCCGTGGGCATGATCAGTGCCCTGCTGGAAAACCTGAGTTTCCCCGAGGCGGTACAGCGCGGTAACTGGATCGGCAGCCGCGCCGTGCAAAGCCGTGGCGATATGGAAGGCCTGCCCACCCGCGCCGAATTACCCACCCGATCCGTTGCGTGACCCACACCCTGTTGCCACAACTACAACAAGCTCAGGAGCAACCTTATGGAAACCGTGAAATTCGCCACCCGTCGTTGGTGGTACATCATGCCCATCGTTTTTATCACCTACAGCCTGGCCTATCTGGACCGCGCCAACTACGGCTTCGCCGCCGCCTCCGGGATGGCCGAAGACTTGATGATTACTCCCGGCATGTCGTCGTTGCTGGGCGCACTGTTTTTCCTCGGCTACTTTTTCTTCCAGGTGCCGGGGGCGATCTACGCGCAGAAGCGCAGTGTTAAAAAGCTGATTTTCGTCAGCCTGATCCTCTGGGGCGGCCTGGCCACCCTGACCGGCGTGGTGTCCAACGCCTACATGCTGATCGTTATTCGTTTCATGCTCGGCGTGGTCGAAGCCGCAGTGATGCCGGCGATGCTGGTGTACCTGTGCCACTGGTTCACCCGCGCCGAACGATCGCGGGCCAACACCTTCCTGATCCTCGGCAACCCGGTGACCATGCTGTGGATGTCGGTGGTGTCGGGCTACCTGGTGCAGCATTTCAGCTGGCGTTGGATGTTTATCATCGAAGGCCTGCCCGCGGTGCTGTGGGCGTTTATCTGGTGGAAGCTGGCCGATGAGCGTCCCAAGGATGCCAAGTGGCTGAGCGACAGCGAAAAGCACAGCCTGGAAACCGCCCTCGCCGCCGAACAGGTGGGCATTAAGGCGGTGAAAAATTACGCCGAAGCGTTCCGCTCGCCCAAGGTGATCATCCTGGCGCTGCAGTTTTTCTGCTGGAGCATCGGCGTGTACGGCTTTGTGCTGTGGCTGCCGTCGATCCTCAAGGCCGGTTTGCAGATGGACATGGTCGAAGCAGGCTGGCTGTCGGCACTGCCGTACCTGGCGGCAGTGATCGGCATGCTGGTGGTGAGCTGGGGGTCGGACAAACTGCAAAAACGTAAACGCTTTGTATGGCCGCCGCTATTGATTGCCTCCATCGCGTTCTATGCCTCCTACGTACTCGGCGCCGAACACTTCTGGTGGTCCTACACCCTGCTGGTGATTGCCGGGGCCTGCATGTATGCGCCTTATGGACCGTTTTTCGCGATCGTCCCGGAAATCCTGCCCGCCAACGTCGCCGGCGGCGCCATGGCGCTGATCAACAGCATGGGCGCGCTCGGCTCGTTCGGCGGTTCGTACCTGGTGGGCTACCTCAATAGCAGCACGGGTTCACCCGGCGCTTCGTACCTGCTGATGAGCGGTGCGTTGATGCTGGCGGTGGTGCTGACGATTTTCCTCAAGCCAGGCGCCAGCGACCGTGAGCGCGTGCCCCTGCAAACCCTCGAATTGAAGGTAAAAGCCCAATGAAAAAGTCTGTGGTGTTGTACAAGAAACTCTCCGCGCCGCTGATGGCCCGCCTGCATGAACAGGCCGAGGTCACGCTGATCGAAGCCCTGGACGACACCGGCCTGGCCAAGCTGCGCGACGCCCTGCCGACCGCCCATGGCCTGCTGGGCGCGAGCCTGCGCCTGGATGCCAAATTGCTGGATCTGGCGCCTCACCTGGAGGCGGTAGCCAGCGTGTCGGTCGGGGTCGACAACTACGACATCGACTACCTGACCCAACGCGGCATCCTGCTCAGCAACACGCCGGACGTGCTGACCGAAACCACCGCCGACACCGGCTTCGCGCTGATCCTCGCCACCGCCCGGCGCGTGGTGGAACTGGCTGATATGGTGCGCGCCGGCCAATGGAACAAAAACATCGGCCCCTCGCACTTTGGCAGCGATGTGCACGGCAAGACCCTGGGTATCATCGGCATGGGCCGCATCGGCGAAGCCCTGGCCCAGCGCGGGCATTTTGGCTTTGGCATGCCGGTGATCTACCACAGCCATTCGCCCAAGCCGGCGGTGGAACAACGCTTTGGCGCGCAATACCGCAGCTTGAACGACTTGCTGGAGCAAGCCGATTTTGTCTGCCTGACGTTGCCGCTTACGGCTGAAACCGAAAAACTGATCGGCGCGCAAGAGTTTACGCGGATGGGCCCCGAGACGATCTTCATCAATATCTCGCGGGGCAAGGTGGTCGACGAAGCGGCGCTGGTCGAGGCGTTGCAGCAGCGCACAATTCGGGCAGCGGGGCTGGATGTGTTCGAAAAGGAACCGCTGGATCACGGCTCGCCGTTGCTGCGTTTGAACAACGTGGTGGCAACCCCGCATATCGGCTCGGCGACCCATGAGACGCGGGAGGCGATGGCCACCTGTGCGGTGGATAATCTGCTGGCGGCATTGGCGGGCGAACGGCCAAAAAACCTGGTGAACCCAAATGCCTGGAAACACTAGTTTCTAACACTGCAGAGAACACATGTGGGAGGGGGCTTGCCCCCGATAGCGGTGGATCAGTTATAGATATCTTGACTGACACACCGCCATCGGGGGCAAGCCCCCTTCCACATTTGATTGCTTTGCACAGTGGGTCAGATCACGAACTTGGCCACCATCCCGTTCAAATCCACCGCCAGGCGTGACAGTTCATGGCTGGCAGCGCTGGTCTGGTTGGCCCCCGCCGCCGACTGGGTGGCCAGGTCGCGGATATTCACCAGGTTGCGGTCCACCTCGCGGGACACCTGAGCCTGTTCCTCCGAGGCGCTGGCGATCACCAGGTTGCGCTCGTTGATCAGGCTGATCGACTGGGTAATCTGCTCCAGCGCCACCCCGGCAGCGCGGGCCATTTCCAGGGTGCTCTGGGTACGTTGATTGCTCTGCTGCATCGATTGCACCGCTTCACCGGTGCCGTTCTGGATGCCGGCGACCATTTTTTCGATTTCCTGTGTCGACTGCGCGGTGCGGTGAGCCAGGGCCCGCACTTCGTCCGCCACCACCGCAAAGCCACGCCCGGCTTCACCGGCGCGGGCCGCTTCAATGGCAGCGTTGAGCGCCAGCAGGTTGGTCTGCTCAGCGATCGCGCGGATCACATCAAGCACCTTGCCGATATCGCGGCCCTGAGTGGCCAGGCCTTCGATCATCGCGGCGGTGTTCTGCACGTCCTGGGTCATGGTCTGGATCGCGCCGACGGTTTCCACCACCCGGTCGCGCCCTTCCCGTGCAGCCAGGTTCGACTGGCTGGACGCCTCAGAGGTGGACACCGCATTACGCGCCACTTCTTCGACTGCGGCGGTCATCTCGTTAACCGCGGTGGCCGCCTGATCGATTTCATTGTTCTGTTGCTGCAAGCCTTTGGAGGCTTCTTCGGTGACCGCGCTGAGCTCCTCGGCGGCAGACGCCAGTTGGGTGGCCGAACCGGCGATGTGCTGGATGGTCTGGCGCAGGTTCGCTTGCATCGCGGCCAGGGCGCCGATCAAGCGAGCCGGTTCGTCGTTGCCGTCGTCTGCGATGGTGCTGCTGAGGTTGCCGGCGGCGATGGTTTCGGCCACGGTCACGGCTTTGCGCAACGGCGTGACGATGCTGCGGGTCAGCAACCAGGCCAGTAATACGGTGAGCAACGCGGCGGCGACCGAGACCATAATCACGCCGGTGATGGCACTGTCGTACCCTCGCCCAGCTTCAGCGTCGGCGGTCTTGGCGTCAGCGGCGTTGATGGCAATCAACTTGTTCAGCTGTTCGCCCATCTGATCGGTGCCGTCCTTGATCCGGGTGTTGATCAGCGCACGCATTTCATCGACCTTGCCTTGCCTGGACAGGGTCAGCATGTCGGTCTGGGCCTTGAGGTAGTTGTCCAGGGTCGTACCAAATGTCTTGTACAAAGCCGCCTCTTCCGGCCCGGCGGGCAGCGTGGCGTAACCGGCCTGGGCGGTCTTGACCTTGTCGGCCAACACACCGATGCGGGTTTCTGCTTCCTGCAAAGCGGCCGGTTCACGGTTGACCAGCACGCGAAAGGACAGGATGCGCAGGCGCAGCACGTTTTCCGTGATCGTGCCCAGGTACGTCACGCTGGGCAGCAGGTTGGCACTCATGGCCACTGACGCCTCGCGAATCAGGGTCATGCGGTTGACCGCAAACACTCCAAGAACAACCACTAACAGCGCGATGAACGCGAAACCCAGAGAAGCACGAGGGGCGATATTCAGGTGACGGAGGGACATAGGCGAGACTCTCAGGAGTAGTGTTTGCGCGCGTCCCTGCCGCGAAACGATCCGCCGGTGTCAACGCACCGCTCAGACCTTGGCCCACTGTTGTTATTGAGGGGTGGGCCTATAAACGGTATCGGCCGGCTGCAGCATTTTATGCAGGGGGTTCATAAATATTTTTTTACACTTCTGACGACTAGCGGTTTCTGGCATCCTGCGCCTCCATTTTCTGACCCGAGCCCTCAACTTGTCTGACGCTCAAGCCCCCCGCCCGCGCTATAAATCCGACCTGATCTACGGCCTGGAAGACCGCCCACACTTCACCGCAGCGATCTTTGCCGCGTTGCAGCATGTGCTGGCGAGTTTCGTCGGCATCATCACCCCAACCCTGATCGTCGGCGGTGTGCTCGGCCTGGAAAGCGAAGTGCCGTACCTGGTGAGCATGGCGCTGTTTGTGTCGGGGCTCGGCACTTTTGTGCAGGCACGCAAGTTCGGCCCGATCGGTTCGGGGCTGCTGTGCCTGCAAGGCACCAGTTTTTCGTTTATCAGCGTGATCCTCAGCGCGGGTTTCATGGTCAAGGCCCGGGGCGGCGGCACCGATGAAATCCTTTCGACCATCTTTGGCATCTGCTTTTTCGCGGCGTTTATCGAAGTGGTCCTGAGCCAATTCATCGGCAAACTGCGCAAGCTGATCACCCCGGTGGTCACCGGCACCATCATTACCTTAATGGGCTTATCGCTGATCAAGGTGGCGGTCACCGACATGGCCGGCGGCTTCGGCGCCAGTGACCTGGGTGCCGCGAGTAATATGGGCCTGGCGGCGCTGGTGCTCGTGACCATCGTGGTGCTCAACCGCTTCAACAACCCGTTCCTGCGCCTGGGCTCGATCGTAATCGGCCTGACATTGGGCTTTGTGGTCGCCTGGTGGCTGGGCCGCGTCGACCTGGCCGCCTTGCCCCACGTGCCCTTGATCAGCGTGCCGGTGCCGTTCAAGTACGGCTTCTCTTTCGACTGGGTGGCGTTTATCCCAGTGGCAGTGATCTTCCTGATTTCGCCGCTGGAAGCGGCGGGTGATCTGACAGCCAACTCAATGATTTCCCAGCAGCCGGTCAAGGGTCCGCTGTATATCAAGCGCATCAAGTCCGGCTTGCTGGCCGACGGCCTCAACTCGGCGATGGCGGCCACGTTCAACAGCCTGCCGATGGTGACCTTTGCGCAGAACAACGGCGTGATCCAGCTGACCGGCGTGGCCAGCCGCTACGTGGCGTACTTCATCGCGGGTTTACTGGTACTGCTGGGGCTGTTCCCGATGATCGGCGCGGTGCTGCAACTGATGCCCAAGCCGGTGCTGGGCGGCGCAACCCTGATCATGTTCGGCACCGTGGCCGTGGCCGGCATCAAGATCCTCGCCGAAGCCGGGCTGCACCGGCGCAATGTGCTGATCGTGGCGATCTCCCTGGGCATGGGCCTGGGCGTCGCCGCCGTGCCGGAAGTACTGCGTGACCTGCCCAAAGCCCTGCACAACATCTTCGAGTCGCCGATTACCGTGGGCGCGTTCTGTGCGATCCTGCTGAACATTTTCCTGCCGGAAGAGTTCATAGAACTGCAAGAAGATGAATTTGATCCGGAGTCCTCCACCCTCAAAGTGATGCAGGACCCGGACGTCACGAAATAGGAGCACCTTTGTATGCGCAAGCTCATGGTTCTATCACTGTTGCTGCTGACCTTGAGCGCCTGCGCGCTGTTCCCCAACCGAGATCCGGTCAACATCAATGTAGTGGGCATCGAGCCACTGCAAAGCCAGGAACTGGAAGTGCGCTTCGTCGTGAAACTGCGGGTGCAAAACCCCAATGAAACGGCGATCGACTACAACGGCGTGGCCCTGGACCTGGAGGTCAATGGCCGGCCGTTGGCGTCGGGTGTCAGTGATCAGGCCGGAAGCATCCCACGCTTTTCCGAGGCCGTTCTGAGGGTCCCCGTCAGCGTTTCTGCGTTCTCGGTGTTGCGCCAGACCCTGGGCCTGAGCCAGACCCAAAGCTTGAACAATCTGCCGTATGTGCTGCGCGGCAAACTCGCGGGTGGGCTGTTTGGCACGATGCGGTTTGTGGATCGCGGTACCCTGGACCTACCCAATACTGCCACTTGGTAAACCTGGAGTTTCTGCAACATGGATGCGTTGCCCACCCTTTACACCGAACGCCTGATCCTACGCCCGCTGACGCTGGACGATGCGGACGCCGTCCAACAGCACTTTCCCCACTGGGACGTGGTGCGTTACCTCAACGCCCTCGTGCCCTGGCCCTACCCGGCTGACGGCGCCCTCGCCTATCTGCAAAACGTGGCCTTGCCGGCCATGGCACGGGGCGAGGAATGGCATTGGGCAATCCGCCTCAAAACCGCGCCTGAACAACTGATCGGCAACGTCAGCCTGATGGATGAAGTGGATAACAACCGTGGCTTCTGGCTGGCGCCCGCATGGCAAGGCCAGGGATTGATGACCGAAGCCAGCGCGGCGGTGACCGACTATTGGTTCGGCGTGCTGCAACGCCCCGTGATGCGTGTCCCCAAGGCAGCGCCCAACCTGGGGTCGCGGCGAATTTCCGAGCGTACGGGGATGCGCTTGATCAGGACCGATGAGGGGCAGTTTGTCGAAGGCACCTTCCCACGGGATATCTGGGAGATGACCCGCGAGGAGTGGTTGGAATCCCAATGACCCAAACGCTGAAATCAACTGTGGGAGGGGGCTGCCCCCGATGGCAGTGGGTCAGTCACACCTGCACCCATTGACACAGCGTCTTCGCGAGCACGCCCGTTCCCACATTTAGACCCGGTTCAGTCTGTAACAAAGCGCACGCCCGGCTTGGCCCGCTCATCCACCGTCAGCTCAAACACATCCGGGCGAGCGTAGTGCCCCACCACGTCATAGTCGTACCGCGCCTTCACCAAGTCATCGGTGTTGATCTGCGCCGTCAACAGCCCAGCCCCACCCAGCAACGGCCCCGCGAGGATGTCGCCCATGGGGCCGACAATCACGCTGCCGCCAGCAATCAACGGACGGCCTGCTGGCCAGTTGGCAATCTCCAGCCCCAATGCCTCGGGCGAAGCTTGCACCTGGCACGCGCTCACCACAAAACAGCGCCCTTCATGGGCCACATGGCGCATGCTCACCTGCCACATTTCGCGCTCATCCACTGTTGGCGCGCACCAGACTTCGACGCCCTTGGCGTACATCGCCGTGCGTAACAGCGGCATCATGTTTTCCCAGCACACCGCGCCACCGAGACGCCCTACTGCGGAGTCGATCACTGGCAAGGTGGAGCCATCGCCCTTGCCCCAGATCAGCCGTTCGGTGCCGGTGGGCATCAGCTTGCGATGCTTGGCCACCAGACCACCCGAGGGTTCGAAATACAGCACGGTGCAATACAGCGTGCTGCCACTGCGCTCGATCACACCCAGAACCAAGCTGGCGCCGGTGCGCGCCGACAAGCCGGCCAGCGCCTCGGTTTCAGCGCCTGGCACATCAATAGCGTTGGCAAAGTAACGGGCAAACGCCTCGCGCCCCTCGGGCAGGCGGTAGCCCAGTTGTGTGCCGAAGCCTTCGCCTTTGGGATAGCCGCCCAGCAGCGCCTCGGGCATGACCACCAATTGCGCGCCGCTGCGTTTGATCTCGTCCTCGTAGCCCAGGATTTGTTCAAGGGTTGCCGCCTTGCCGTCCGGCAACGAACCGAGTTGCAAAGCTGCCACAGTAGAAACAGGCATTACGATCACTCCGAATTAGGGGGGTTGCCCATTCTCCGGCCAGCCGTGATCATGAATAAAGCCCACCTCAGCACTGAATGATATGAGCCAAATGAATATCGCCCAGGTCGATCTGAACCTGCTGAAGACCTTCGAAGCGCTGCACGACGAATCCAGCGCCAGCCGCGCGGCATTGCGCCTGGGCGTCACGCAATCGGCCATCAGTGCGGGCTTGCGACGCTTGCGCGAGGTGTACGGCGACCCGCTGTTCGTGCGCACGGGCCGAGGCCTGGCGCCGACGTTGCGGGCCAATCAGTTAAAGCCGGTGATCAGCGAGGCGCTGGACCGTTGCCGACAGAGCCTGGCGATGGTCAACCCGGATAACCCGCATTACCAAGGGCGTTCCGTGGTAGTGGGGTTGTCCGATGATTTCGAGATCGCCTACGGTCGCCGCTTAATGCAGGAGATCGCTCAACGTTTGCCGAAACTGCGCGTGATCTTTCGCCAGACCCACAGCCAGATCGTGGCAGGCGCCCTGCTCGACCGCACGCTCGATCTGGCAATTACCGCCGGCGGGTTTGCGCAGAACCGTTTGAGTCGACAGGTATTGGCGGAAGGAGACTACCTTTGCCTGGTGGACCCCGGCAGTCTTGCGCCGGACCAGAACAGCATCGGCCTGGAAGAGTTCGTCAGCCGAGAGCATGTGCTGGTGTCGTCAGGCGGTTTTATCGGAATTACCGATGAGGGGCTCGCAGCGCTGGGGCTGAGCCGGCAAGTGTGTGCGTCGACCAGCCACTTTGCCGCACTGCCGTTTTTGCTCAAGGGCAGCCAAGCGGTTGCGACCATTCCGGGGCATGCGGCACAGGCGATCGCCGAGATGACAGGCCTGCGCGTACTGCCCTGCCCGCTGGCGCTGCCGCGCTACCCCGTGGAACTCGGCTGGCGGACACAGGCCCAGTTGGACCCTATGTTGCTCAAAGTACGTGAGGCGATTGCCGCCAGCTTTACTTCGCCGCTGCCATCAGCTTATTGACTTCGCTGCGCACCATATTGGAAAACTCTGGCGGTGACATGCCATCAAGCTCTGCGCGGACCCACTCGGCCCACTTGCCCTTGCGCTTGGCACGCTCACCGAACAACCGCGCCGCTTCGCCCTTGGCCTTGCCCAGATTGGTTTGCCACAGGTCATAGAGGCGGGACTTTTCATCTTCCAGCTCGGCACGTTCGGCGAGGGTCTTGTTGGCGAGATTGAAGCTCATGTTGAATTACCTGCTGCACAAATAGGCGACATCTTACACTGTAGGTCGAAATTTCCTGATTCGGATTTTGGCTGGAACTGCGCTCAAGCAAAAAAACTGCAACTTTTGCCATCGCGCGATACTCCATTGTTCACTGTCACATTCACTCGCAAGGAGTCACACAATGGCCCGCAAAACTGCTGCCCAAGCTGTCGAAGACCAGATCAAGGATCAAGCCTTCAGCGAACTCACCGCGCTGATCGAAGAGTCGGACAAACTGCTCAAAAGCAGCGCCGCCCTGGTAGGCGAAGAAGGCGAAACCCTGCGCGAGCAGGTCGCGATCAAACTCAAACAAGCCCTGGACTCAGTGTCCAACGTCCGCGAGCGTAGCAAGCCGGTGGTGGATGCTACTGAAACCTACATCGGTGGCCACCCGTGGCAAACCGTGGCCATTTCCGCAGGTTTCGGCCTGGTAGTGGGTTTGTTGCTGGGTCGTCGTAACTGATCAAGCAAGCGGCGCAATAGCAACCACACCGCTGATGCTATTGCGCCGTTGCCGTGGCTCTTGATCTGTCTGTGATCTTGATCTAAAGCCCCCCGACAAACGGCTATCGCTGACAAACCAGCGCCTACACTCAAGCTGCGCCAAACCCTTCTCAGTCAATCACCAGCGCCTGTAATCGCGCCAGATCCTCAGCCTCCAGCTCAATCCCCACCTCCAACGACTTCGTCCGCGTGCGATGACGTCGATCCCCCGGCAACCTGCGCAACCCTGCCGCATGCATCTGCCGCACCAGTTCCTGGCTGCGCTCGGCAAAGCTTTGCCCAGCGGTTTTACTTGGGTCGATCACGATCAGCAACTGCCCAGTCCACGGCGTGCGGGCGCCTGGGTGATCTGCCCAATCAAACTCAAAGGAGAAGTTGCCTCCGGTCAACGCCGCCGCCAACAGCTCGACCATCATCGACAACGCCGACCCCTTGTGCCCGCCAAACGGCAGCAACGCGCCGCCTTCGAGCACGGCTTTAGGGTCAGTGGTGGGTTGGCCGAGGCTGTCGACGCCCATGCCCGGCGGCAATCGCTCGCCCTTGCGCGCGGCTATTTGCACGTCGCCATGGGCAATGGCGCTGGTGGCCAGGTCGAAGACAATGGGCGCGCCATCGGCACGCGGTGCGGCGAAGGCGATGGGGTTGGTGCCGAACAACGGGCGGTCGGCGCCATGGGGCACCACGCAGGTCATGCTGTTGACTACGCTCAGCGCCACCAGGCCTTCTTCGGCGAAAGGTTCGACGTCGGGCCACAGCGCCGCAAAGTGATGGGAGTTGTGAATCGCCAGCAACGCAATGCCGGCGCTGCGGGCCTTGTCCACCAGCAACCCACGCGCTGCCGCCAGGGCCGGCTGAGCGAACCCGTTGCCGGCGTCGACCCGCACGAAGCCGGACGCCACGTCGGTGACCACCGGCACCGCCTGGCCGTTGACCCAGCCGCTGGCCAGGGTGCTGAGGTAACCAGGAATGCGGAAGATGCCGTGGCTGTGAGCGCCATCGCGCTCGGCGCTGGCGCAGTTGTGCGCAAGGATCGCCGCGACGTCGGGCGAGGTGCCGTGCTTGACGAAGATCGCCTGCAGCAACGCCTTCAGCTCGTTGAAACCCATGAATGCTGTAGCACTGTCGATGATCGGGGACTGGGCAGACATCTGTAGCTCCGATTTTATAATTGGAAGAGACAACAACAATCCAGACCCGTCGATTAAACAACGCCTCCTGTGCTTGCTGTCAACGTCCGCTTGCCGCCGAAGCAGTTATCTACCGCCCCGCCCCTGGCGCAAGCGCCTACCGTGGAGCCTCGTGATTGCCAGTTTGATGGAGCGAGCACCATGGCGACGCTTTCCCCGCCGTACTTTTTCGACGAATTCCTGCTGCCTGCCGGGCGTAAACAGCCGAGCCTGCAAGGGATGCTCGATAGCCTGCTCGGACACGCGGGGGATTTTTTCAGCCGTGACTCGCAGCAAAAAAGACCGTCGCTGGCTGGCCTCACAACCGTTGCGCGAGGCGCGGCTGCAGTTTTATGCCAAACAAGCCCGGCCCCAGGAGCAAACCCATATCGTTCGTCAATATCGGCTACGAAAGCGGCGCCGTGACCGCAGACCTGCATGAACAGCGAACTGGGGCGCAGTCTGAAAGCGGGAGCCTGAGCAGGCTCCCGGCGGGGTAGATCAGTCTTTCTGGTCGCGCAGGATATTGCCCGAAGCGCCGTCGATACGTGCTTCATAAACGGTGCCGTCGGACTTGCGCCCTTTGACTTCCCAATAACCGTTGTCGTCGGCTTCAGCGGCGTAGACCTCGACATAGCCTGCCTTGGTCTTGGCCACTTCGATGGCCTTCTCGATGGTGATCCAGCCCGCACCCGGTTTATCGGCCAGCGCGGCGCCGGCGCTGAGCAGCGCAGTGGTTGCACACAGGGCGACTAAGGTTTTCTTCAGCATTTTCGTTCTCCATTGTAGGAATGTCCTGAATTTTTTAGGCGCCTCCAAACGAGAATAAGTTCCAATTGATGTGCAATCGCCATGATGGATGTTCTCGCGATGCACCCTGGGGGTTAGAATGTGGGAAATCAGGATGAGTTAATGAGCGAAAAGTCCCTTTCAGAAGCCGAATATGACGCCATCACCGACGCCGCTGCGCATTGGTGCATGCGTATGCATGCAAGTGATTGCACCCCCGGTGAACGTCAGGCTTTTGCCCAATGGCACGATTGCGACCCGCTGCACGCCTTCGAATACGCCGCGATGCTGGAAATCTGGGACGTCGCCGACCATCTGCCCCGCCACGAACCCACCGCCTTGGTGGTGCCGTTCAAACCGCGCAGTCGGCTACGTACCTACGCCGCCGCGGCAGCCATATGCCTGGCAGCCTTACCGGTGGCGGCCTTTACCGGTTGGGAAGCGGGCTGGCTGCCCAATGCCTACGAGCGCTTTGAAGCCGCCGATGGTTTGCGCCAGGTGACGTTGGGGGATGGCAGTCAAGTGGAGCTGAACCTCGGCACAGAACTGGTCTACAGCAACTACAAGGACCAACGTCGGGTCACGCTGAAAAAGGGCGAAGCGTTTTTCAAAGTCAGCCACGACCGTGAGCATCCGTTCGTCGTGCGTGCCGGCGAAGGCCAGGTGCAGGTGACGGGCACGCAATTCAATGTGTGGAAATATGGCGATCAGGTGCGGGTCATGCTGCTTGAAGGCGCAGTCCAGATCTCCAGCGACCGGATCCACGGCAGCGTGCCGCTTACCCCCGGGATGCAGGCCAGCTATCAACTGGGCGACGCCACACCGCGTGTCGCCACGATCAGCCCCAACGACAGCGCGCTGGCCTGGCGCCAGGGCAAGCTGATCCTCGACAACCTGGCCCTGGTCGACGCGTTGCCGCTGATCAACCGCTACCTGAACAAACCGGTGATGCTCGCAGATGCCAGCACCGGGGCGATTCGCATTGGCGGGATCTACAACATCAATGAAGTCAACAACCTCATCCCCTCCCTGCCCAAGGTGCTGCCGGTCTACCTGACCCAGAACCAGGATGGCAACCCCGTGCTCAACTCCATTCCGCGTCAATCCCCTAAAGGCTGAGCCTGATCCACATCCCCGGGCCTCTTTGCGCCCGCAGTGTCCATTTTTGAAACACACGGCGCCTCTGAAGCGCCCGTACTGTGCGGATTCATCGATTTGTCATGGGCGGTGTTACAGCGGTGATACAACAGGGTGAATCGTTTGTGGTACGGCCGCGTGCGCGTGCCGTGACCGCAGGTGTATCAGCCATGAAACAGCACTGACATCACTTTGCCCTCGATTTACTCCAACCTATTGAAAACAAACACTAAATAAAAAGCGGCACGGCTTCTGCTCTATCCCTTACAGCGCTGTTTAGGGTCAGCGCGAAGAATAGGAAATGCCGCCGTGATCACACTCACTCAAGGTCCGATGAACGTACTGCTGATCAGCTGTGTACTCAGCGTCGGCATCAGTGTTCCAAGCTTTGCAGGCGATGGCGTGATCGTGACAGGGCGCAACGTACAGGCTCACATGTACGGTCGCGCCGCCTTCGGTAAAGACCCCTACCCCACCACCGCCAACGCCAATCCCAGCCGCGACATCATCGGTGCAACCGGCGAGCTCAGTGATATGGATATCGGCGGCATCAGCAGCGGCTCCAGCATCGTCGGCGCGATTCCGACGAACAACACCTTGACCGGCCTGCATGCCACGCAAAACAGCATGTCCACCCTGGGGGCCGGCTCTGCCGCCGGCCACGGTGCGGGCAGCAGCATGGGTGGACAGATCAGCGACTCGATCCAGCGCGGCATGGCGCCGCTGAACAACATCGGCAGCATGATGGGGGGCAAGTAATGAACCGCTCCCTGCTCGTTCTCGCCCTGCTGGCCGCCGCTCCGGTCTTCGCCGACAACACCGCGGTGATCAACAACAGCGGCCAACAATACGAAGGTGTCGTGTCGATCAACCAGGCGGCCGGCAACCAGCAACAAATGTCCAACAGCCGTGCCATTGCGCTCGGTGGCCAGGCCACCAACGTCAACATCCAGCGCCAGAACGGCAGCGTCGACCCGTCCCTGAACGCCAAAGCGGCGATTCATGGCACCTCTTTTACCAACGGCAACGGTGTGCTGGGTATCAACCAGTCGGCCGGGGCCAATAACCAATCAGTCAATGCCGTGCGGATCAGCATTAACCCTGGCCCGCAAAGCATTGATGACAGCGTCCTGTTGCAACAGAACTCGACGCAGTTGACCGACTCAGGGCTCACCCCCACCACTGGCAGCCGCCAGGTCGCTACCAGCGACCAGGCCTTCACAGGCAGCCGAGGAGTGATTCAGGTGAACCAGAGTGCCGGGGTGGGGAACCGAGTGGCTAACACCCTAGGCATCACTATCAAGTAAACGCTTGGTAGTACTCGTTAGACCGTACCAACACTTAACCAACTAATTAGAAGCAAGGAGAAACACCATGAAACCTCAAATGGCTCTGAAACCAATGGTTTTCGCTCTCGCCGCACTCATGGCTGCTGCTGCTCAGGCAGGTGGTGGTTGGCACCCTGCGCCTCAACCAACCGGCGTTGTTGCCTCTGTCGTTACAGACGTACAAAACAGCGGCGGCAACAAGTTTGACGACACCAAAACCGAAAACAATGCCTCTGCCGATAACTCGGTAAACGGCAACAGCGGCAACACCGGTGTTAACGTTCAATCGGGCAGCGGTAACCAGGCAGACAACTCTGGCGCCATCTCCAGCGCCAAGGGTGACTTCGCAACCGTATTCGCTGTCGTCGATGTGAATCAAAACAGCGCGCTGAACAACTTCGTCAACAAAGGCACCCAGAACAACGCCTCTGCGGATAACTCCCTTAACGGCAACTCCGGCAACCTGGGTTACAACGGCCAGGCCGGTCAAGGCAACCAGGGTAAAAACAACCTGGCAATCACCACTGCTGATGGCAAAAACATCGCAGCGGCCGCCAACACCGAGCAAAACTCCCTCGCCAACAGCTACCTGAACACTGCTGCTACCAGCTACGGGTATGGCCATGGTGGCAAGGCTCAATACGTGTCCAACAACTCCAGCCTCGACAACTCGGTTAACCGCAACTCCGGCAACGTGGGTGTGAACCTGCAATCCGGCGGCGGCAACCAAGGCAGCAACAGCCTGTCGATCGGTCAAGGTTGCACCGTCTGCTCCAGCGGCGTGCGCTTCTGATCCAACGGGGCCTTGGCAACAAGGCCCTTTTTTATTCCAGTGTCCAGCAGGTCACACGATCATGCGCCTCGCGACCCTCACCCTCCTGATGTTACTCACCGGCCCAACGTGGGCAGGCAACATGGCGATCTCCGCCCTGCCTGGTGGTGCAGTGATCTACAAGAAGGTCGAGAGTATTCGTGAGCGCCGGTTCGCCAACCTGGTGGAACAGAAAACCGATTTCAGCTGCGGTGCTGCGGCACTCGCCACCATTCTGCGCCAGGGTTACTGGCTGGACGTGGACGAAGATCACGTCATCAAAGGCATGTTGGTCAATGCAGACCAGGACCTGGTACGTACCCAGGGCTTTTCCATGCTGGACATGAAGCGCTACCTCGAAAGCATCGGCATGCGTGCCCGGGGCTACAAGATCGGACCAGAGACCCTGGTCACCGTGAAAATCCCTGTGGTGGTGCTGCTGGAAATTCGTGGCTACAAGCACTTCGTGGTGATGCAGCGCGCCGACAAGGACTGGGTCTACATCGGCGACCCGGTATTGGGCCACAAGCGCTATTCGCGTGACGACTTTCTCAAGGGCTGGAATGGCATCGTCTTCGCTGTGCTGGGTGAAGGTTACGACAAGGCCAATGCCTTGCTCGACCCGCCTACTCCGCTGACCGCCAAGAACCAGTTGAATGAGTTCAGGCCCGTAGGCGATGCCGAGCTGATGGACTTCGGTTTTATCCAGAGCGACTTCTTCTAAGAAGCGCAATAAGGGGCAGGACGCTCCAGGAGCAGAAGATGAACACTTCCCGTTGGCTGACGGTCATGTGTCTGGCAGCCTCAATGCCCGCTTATGCTTCATCGGGGTTCAAACCGATCGAACTCAAGGATTCGGAAATGGCCGACCTGCGCGGCCGCTACGTCATGCCGGGGCGCATCATTAGCTTCGGCATTGTCATGAGCAGCACGTGGACCAACGCCGTGGGTGACACCATCACCGGCAAGGCCAGCATGCAGGTCGACTCGTCGACCATCACCCCACAATTCTACGTACAGACCACCGGCTCGACCGGCAACGGGACCAACCCGAACACCGGCACCGGCACAGTCACAGGCGGCGCCGGGCTGGGCAGTGGCCAAGGCGTGACCCAGAGCGTGCGAACCGCTGGCGATGGCAACACCGCCTATAACAACGTAGGCATTACCGTCGAGAACGGCTTCGCGCCTTCCAACGCGGTGCAATCGGGGCAAGTACTGGTCGCCGGCGGTACCGTTACCGGGGACAGCGCAGCAGGCCGGGTGAGTGTGTCGGCCAACAATGGCGGCTTGCAGATGGCGATCCAGGCCAACCATAACCAGGGCAACAGTTTGCAGCAGATCGGCGGCGGTACTGTGCTGCAAGGTACGGTTTTGACCGGCAACACCAACTTCGTCAACAACATGACCCAGCTCAACGTCGTGATGAATAACAACGGTTTGAACAACGGTGCGCTGAACTGCAACTTGGACCAACTCAAAGGCCTACGCACCCTCGGTTATTGAACTACGCTGACCCTCGACACTTACGCATTAGAAAAGGACGGCTTATTTCATGCATCGATCGTTATCGCTTCATGCGGTGGTCTGTTTAAGTACGCTCTTGCCTGCATCCGTTCTGTATGCCGCGCCAGACGCCGATATAGAAACGCTCAAACAGGAACTTCTAGAACTCAAGCAGCGGTATGACGTTCAGCAAAAAGCTTTGGCGGTACTGGAACAACGGGTACGACAGGTCGAAGATCAACCGTCGGCACCGGCGCCCAAGCGCCTGGCCAAATCGCCGGCAGACTTTCAGAAAGCCAGTGGCGCGACGGTCGCAGGCACGGGCGCCGCAGCAGCATCCGGCGGCGCCGGTGGTGGCGGTGGCGGCAGTTCCTACGGCCAGTCCCTCAAGGACGACTCTGCCCCTGCGCAAAGTGTGAGCAACCTCTATAACGAAGCCAGCGGCTTTTTCGGGAATGGCAAGTTCAGCTTTGAAACCGGCATTACCTATGCCCGTTACGATGCTCGCCAGTTGACCCTCAACGGCTTCCTGGCGCTGGACTCGATTTTCCTCGGCAATATCAACCTGGACCGGATCAAGTCCGATAACTGGACCCTGGACCTGACCGGGCGCTACAACTTCGATAACCGCTGGCAGTTCGACGTGAACGTGCCCGTGGTGTACCGCGACTCCACCTACCAGTCCGCCGGCGCCGGCAACAACGGCACGGCGACGTCGGAAGCCTCGGTCACGCGCGACCCGACCATCGGCGACGTCAACTTTGGTGTGGCGTACAAATTCCTCGACGAAACTCCCAATCTGCCGGACGCCGTGGTGTCGGTGCGGGTCAAGGCGCCTACGGGTAAAGAACCGTTTGGTATCAAGCTGGTCAACACACCCGGCAACGACAACCTGTTCGTGCCGGAAAGCCTGCCTACGGGTAACGGGGTCTGGTCGGTCACGCCGGGGATTTCCCTGGTCAAGACCTTCGACCCGGCGGTGTTGTTTGGCTCGCTCTCGTACACCCACAACTTCGAGGGTTCGTTCGACGACATCAGCAGTGACGTCAACCAGAAGGTCGGCGGCAAGGTTAGCCTGGGCGACAGCTTCCAGTTTGGCGTCGGTGTGGCCTTTGCCCTCAACGAGAAGATGAGTATGTCGTTCTCGGTGTCGGACCTGGTGCAGCGCAAGAGTCGGCTCAAGCCTAATGGCGGCGACTGGCAGTCGGTGGTGTCCAGTGATGCGAACGCCGGGTACTTCAACGTGGGGATGACGATCGCGGCATCGGATAATTTGACGATCGTGCCGAACCTGGCGATTGGGATGACGGATGATGCGCCGGACTTTACGTTTAGCCTGAAGTTTCCGTATTACTTTTAACTGATCCGACGGCGTATTCCTGAGGCGAAGGAGCTTGCTCCGATAACGTAATAAAAGGAAAAGCCCCGCAACGATAAGGGTCGTTGCGGGGCTTTTCGGTTTACCCGCCCTAGCGGATCTGGTGTTTGTGCAGCAACCGATAGAACGTTGGCCGGGAAATTCCCAGGACGCGGGCAGCGACACTCAAGTTATCGCTGTGCCGGTTGAGCACATCGCACAGCGCCTGGCGTTCGGCGCGGTGTTTGTAGTCTTCCAGTGTAGACAGGGGTGGCGAAATTGCCTGTTCGCTGATCAATCCCAGATCAATAGCCTCGATCTGCCGCCCTTCGGCGAGTACCAGGCCACGACGCACGCGGTTGGCCAACTCGCGCACATTGCCCGGCCACGGGTGTTGCCCCATCGCCACCAGCGCGTCCTCGCTGAAACTGCGCGGACGGCGGCCGGTTTCCTGGCTGTAGAAACGTGAGAAGTGGTTGGCCAGCATCGCTACGTCGCCGTGGCGCTCGCGCAGCGGCGCAGTGACCACTTGCAGCACGTTGAGTCGGTAGTACAAGTCCTCACGAAAAGCCCCCTTGGCCACAGCGGCTTCGAGGTCGACGTGAGTTGCCGCCAGTACCCGCACATCCACGGGGATGGGCTGGCTGCCGCCGACGCGCTCAACCTGTTTTTCCTGGAGAAACCGCAGCAGGTTGGCTTGCAGCTCCATGGGTAAATCGCCGATTTCATCAAGGAACAGCGTGCCGCCATGGGCCGCTTCGATGCGCCCGACCTTGCGCTGATGGGCGCCGGTGAAGGCGCCCTTCTCATGGCCGAACAGTTCGGATTGGATGAGGTGTTCAGGAATCGCGCCGCAGTTGATCGCGACAAAGGGCTTGGCGTGGCGTTGGGATTGGCGATGCAAGGTCTTGGCCACCAGTTCTTTACCGGTGCCACTGTCACCACGGATCAAAACCGGGGACTCGGTGGGTGCGAGCTTGGCCAATAGCTTGCGAAGTTCGCGAATCGGCCGACTGTCGCCGAGCAGTTCGTGCTCCGGCTCATTTACAGGTGTATTGCCCTTGCCGCGCAAGCGCGCCATGCCAAAGGCCCGGCCGAGGGTGACCTGCACGCGCGCGACGTCAAACGGCAGGGTATGGAAGTCGAAGAACCACTCGCAGACAAAATCACCGACATTCTGCAAACGCAGCACATCCTGGCTGAGCACAGCGATCCACTCGGTGCCGCTGCGGCCAATCAATTCCTTGACTGCTTCCGGTCGCTCCAGGTGATAGGGCTGCAACCGCAGCAAACCCAAGTCACACGACCGGTCGCCCACCGCCTCCAAAGCACAGCTGTCCACCTCCCAACCTGCCGTGCGCAAACCGGGCAATAGCCCATGGCAGTCATCACAGGGATCGACCACGAGCAAGCGGCGTTGCGCAGGTGTAACAACCATGACTATTCCTTGGCGCCAAAATTGTTGATTGCTGGAGGTAAAGTTATTTAGAAACAACGGTTTGTGGCGCTCAGCGCTAACACTAGCAAAATCTTGACGCGGGCCTTGTACCGTTTCGCTATAAGTGCGGGCAAAAAGCCACCCACTGTCGCTTCCATCAAAAAAAGTTGGGCACGGCTGAAACTTTCATTCAGCTTTCAAAACAGCCGCTTACATGACAGTCATCAGGAAAAGTTAAAATTTGTTGCTCTAACATGTGACCCGTACCCCGTCATCGTGCATCAGTACAAGTAACCCGCCGCACGGTCAGCCCAACCGCCGGTACTCACTTGAATGGGCATTTAGAGAGAGACCCACATGAACGCCCCGCTCCGCATCAACGAAGCTCTTTTGATCGCAGACCGTGCTTTTCAGCCCTTTCAGTGCGTGGCCTGGCACGATGGCAACGGCGCCTTGAGCCTGAGCGTCATCGACCGCACCAATACCCGTATTGGCAGCAAACAACTGTCATCGAACACCTACAGCGACCCGGCGCAATTGGAAGACCTGCTGTTGCAGGCCCGTGCCGAACTCGACAAAGATGGCTACCAGTTGCAGTCCTGGGCCATGCCTAAGTAAGTTGCTGCACCAACTTCCGATCACTGCAAGACACTGATCGGAAGTTGGGCAACTGAACTTAAGACGTTTATCGCGCAGCGAGAATAAACCGCTCGATTGCCTCTGCAGCACCGTCATCAATATTACTACCGGTGACCACATTGGCCTGGCGCTTGACGGTTTCTTCCGCCTGCCCCATCGCAATCGATAATCCGGCTACCTGAAACATCGCCGGGTCATTTCCCCCATCGCCGATGGCCGCCGTCTGCTCCAGCGGGACCCCAAGGTGCGCCGCCAGGGTCTTCAAGGCCTCGCCTTTATTGGCCAGCATGGCCGTCACATCCAGATAAATCGGTTGCGAACGCGATACCTGCGCCAGGCCTTGCACCTTGGGCTGTAAACGCGCCTCCAGTTCCACCAACAACTGCGCGTTGTTGCTGGCGGCGACGATCTTGTCGATCCGATCCAGGTACGGCTCGAAACTCTCCACCACCACTGGCCCATACCCCAGGCCATGGGCTTCGCGCGGTTCCATCGGGCCTGGCGGGCCACGGCGCAGCCAATCACCGTCGGCAAATACCCATGGTTCCACGTCCGGCTCGGCCGAGAACATCGCCAGTGCGACCAGCGCCGCCTCCGCCGGCAGATGGTGGGCAACCAGGATGCTGCCATCCGGGTTGATCAAGGTGCCGCCGTTAAAACCGGCTACCGGCACATCGATCCCGAAGGTCTCGATCAGGTGCAGCATGGCTTTGGGCGGTCGCCCGCTGGCGAGGCTGAAAAACACCCCCGCCTCGCGCAACGCACTGACCGCATCGACCGTACGCTGGCTCAGACGGTGATCTGGGTGCAGCAACGTGCCGTCCACGTCGCTGAGGATGAAACGGATGGGATGAATCGCGGCATCACTCATCCCAGGGTGTGCCAAGTGCGACCATCGCGGGCCAGCAACGCATCTGCAGCAGCAGGACCGTCTTCACCGGCCTTGTAAGCCTGGATTCCATCGTCTTCCTTCCACGCATCGAGAAATGGCTGCACGGCACGCCAGCCGTTCTCGATATTGTCGGCCCGCTGGAACAAGGTCTGATCGCCGGTCATGCAGTCGTAGATCAGGGTTTCGTACCCGGTCGACGGTTGCATCTCGAAGAAGTCCTTGTAGGCAAAGCCCAACTGAATGTTGGCCATATCGAGGGTCGGCCCTGGCTTTTTAGCGAGCAGGTCAAACCACATGCCTTCGTTGGGCTGGATCTGGATTTTCAGGTAGGTGGGCTTGAGCTCATCAACCTCGGTATCGCGGAACTGCGCATAAGGCGCCGGTTTAAAGCAGATCACGATTTCGGTGTCGCGCACGCTCATGCGCTTACCGGTACGCAGGTAGAACGGCACACCGACCCAGCGCCAGTTGTCGATCATCACCTTGAGGGCAACGAACGTCTCGGTGCTGCTGTCGGGCGCGACGTTGGCTTCTTCCCGGTAGCCCGGCAACGACTTGCCGCCGATTTCGCCGGCGGTGTACTGCCCACGCACCGAGTTGGCCCGCGCATCTTCCAGGGACCACGGCCGTACCGCGCCAATCACCTTGGCCTTTTCACCGCGCACAGCGTCGGCACCAAATGCGGCGGGCGGTTCCATGGCCACCATCGCCAGCAACTGGAACAGGTGGTTCGGCACCATGTCCCGCAGGGTGCCGGTTTTTTCGAAGAAATTACCCCGGGTTTCCACACCAACGGTTTCGGCGGCGGTGATTTGCACATGATCAATGTAATGGTTGTTCCAGAACGCCTCGAACAGCACGTTGGAGAAACGGCTGATCAGGATGTTCTGTACGGTTTCCTTACCCAGATAATGGTCAATGCGGTAGATCTGCTTCTCGCTCATCACCTTGAGCAAGCTGGCGTTCAGCGCTTCGGCGGTGGCGAGGTCGGAGCCGAACGGCTTTTCGATCACCACACGCCGGAAGCTGTCATCAGTCTCCGTCAACAATCCGGCGCTGCCCAGGCGCTGCACCACTTCACTGAAGAAGCGGGGCGCAGTGGCCAGGTAGAACACAGCGTTGCCGGTGCCGCTGTCGGCGATTTTCTTGCCGATGTCGGCGTAGGTGCTGTCGTCGAGGAAATCACCCTCGACGTAGCTGATGCCTTTAGCCAACTGCGCCCACAGGTCCGGGTCCAAAGCGTTCTCGCCATTGCCCTTGACCTTGCTCGCAGCCTCGGTGCGAATGAAATCCTCGAGTTTCTTGGCGAAGTCGGCATCGCTGATGGCGTTGTGATCAACGCCCACAATGCGCAGCCCATCGCCCAACAGGCCATCACGACTGAGGTTGTACAGCGCCGGCATGAGCAGGCGCTTGACCAGATCGCCATGGGCGCCAAACAGAAACAGCGTGGTTGGGGGTGCGGGTTCGGCCTTGGGTTTCTTGCCGTTAGCGGTCATTTTTTGGAAGTCTCCACATGACCACCAAAGCCGAAGCGCATGGCAGACAGCATCTTGTCACCGTAGGTGCTCTGCTGGCGCGAGCGGAACCGCGCGAACAACGAGGTGGACAGCACCGGTACCGGCACGGCTTGTTCCATGGCGGCTTCGATGGTCCAGCGGCCTTCGCCACTGTCGGCGACGGAACCCGAGTAGTTTTCGAGTTTCGGGTCGGTGGCCAGGGCGTCGGCGGTCAGGTCCAGCAACCAGGACGAAACCACACTGCCACGGCGCCAGACTTCGGCGATATCGGCAACGTTGAGGTCGAAACGCTGGTCTTCCGGCAGGTTGTCCGAGTTCTTGGTCTTGAGAATGTCAAAACCTTCGGCGAAGGCCTGCATCATTCCGTACTCGATGCCGTTGTGGATCATCTTGACGAAATGCCCGGAACCCGCAGGACCGGCGTGGATATAACCCTGCTCGGCGCGCGGGTCTGCGGAGGCGGAACGGTCCTTGGTGCGCGGGATATTGCCCAGGCCCGGTGCCAGTGCGGCGAAGATAGGGTCAAGGCGTTGCACAGTCTCTGTATCGCCACCGATCATCATGCAATAGCCGCGTTCCAGGCCCCAGACGCCGCCAGAGGTGCCGACATCAACGTAGTGCAGGCCCTTTTGCGCCAACGCCTTGCCGCGACGAACGTCATCCTTATAGTTGGTGTTGCCGCCGTCGATGATCACGTCACCGTCTTCGAGCAGCTCACTGAGTTCATTGATGGTGTTTTCAGTGGGGTCGCCTGCTGGCAACATCACCCACACGGCGCGAGGCTTTTGCAGCCCGGCAACCAGGGCTTTCAAGTCGGCAACGCCAGTGGCGCCCTCCTCGCTCAAGCCTTTGACAAATGCTTCGTTACGGTCGAAAACAACGGTGGTATGCCCATTGAGCATCAGGCGCCGTGCAATATTCCCGCCCATGCGGCCTAGTCCGATAATCCCCAGTTGCATGTGCTGATGCTCCTAACTACTAAATAAATGTGTGACATAGTTTATAGCGCAATGAGGCTAATGAGGGTTAGTCAGGGGCAGATCCATGTAGTTTCATGACAAAAAAGTTGCCATCGTTTCAACATCACAGCAGCAAAAGTCACACGACCACCAAAAATAAAAAAGTTCCATTGCGTTGAAAAAGAATTCAGAATTGCTTCCGACTGTTGCCGAGAACCTCGACTCAAGCGTTCTGGCACACCGCGACACACCGGCTATTTGCGAGGTAAGCAATGAGCACTGCACAGATGACCCGTCCTCCCCAGACCCTCTACGTCACGCTCCGTCGCGATGAACTGCGCCAGTTGAAAGACGAACGCGAGCAGTTGCAGCAGGAGGTCATGCGCCTGCGTGCTCATATCATTCAAGCCCAGCTGGATCAGCCTTACGGCGCGCAACCTGCGCTCTGCTGAGCCCTGTCATGACTTTGTAAGATAACGGCTACACAAATCTCACAAAGTTTTCACACGCACTTCCCGATACTCCCGCCCACAAGGGCCACCCCAATGCAAGGGTGGCCTCTATTGCGCGCAGCCCTGCGCGTGATTGAAAAACTACCGGGTTGGAGCGCTGGATGGCGATGTTCGAACGCAGCACTAAGTCTGCGAAAGGCTTTGATTGGGCCGGTCTTGGCTGGCTATTCCTGTTTTTCTGGTACTTCTCCGGCATCACACAACTGCTGATCCAGCTCAGCGGCACGTCCGGCTTCAGTGGTTTTCGCCAAGCGTTCTTCATGAGCGCACTGTGGCTCGCCCCCCTGCTCGTTTTCCCACGCCGTACGCGCTTACTCGCCGCCCTGATTGGCGTGGTGCTGTGGGCCTGCTCCATGGCAAGCCTGGGTTACTTCTTCATCTACCAGCAGGAGTTTTCCCAAAGCGTCATCTTCATCATGTTCGAGTCGAACATCTCTGAAGCCGGTGAATACGCCACTCAATACTTCGCTTGGTGGATCGTGCTGGCCTTTATTGCCCACACCGCCGTCGCGGTTTTCCTGTGGACCCGCGTGCGACCGGTGTACCTGCCGCGCGGCCAAGCCCTGGTGGCGGCAACGGCGATCCTGGTGGCCATTGTCGGATACCCGCTGGTCAAGCAAATTGCCCGCAGCGACACCCTGGACGATGCCATCGACCGCTTTGAATCGCGCATCGAGCCTGCCGTGCCTTGGCAGATGATCGTCGCCTATCGCCGCTACACCGAACAACTCGACAACATGCAAGGCATGCTCGACAGCGCCAGCCAGATTGCGCCCTTGACCAATCTCAAGGACACCATGGCCGGCCAGCCCTCGACCCTGGTGCTGGTCATCGGCGAATCCACCAACCGCCAGCGCATGAGCCTCTACGGTTACCCGCGCAACACCACGCCGGAACTGGACAAGCTGCGCGACCAACTGGCGGTGTTCGACAACGTCATCACCCCGCGCCCCTACACCATCGAAGCGCTGCAACAGGTGCTGACGTTCGCCGATGAAGAGAACCCGGACCTGTACCTGAAAACCCCGTCGATTGTCAGCGTGATGAAACAGGCCGGCTACAAGACTTACTGGATCACCAACCAGCAGACCATGACCAAGCGCAACACCATGCTCACGACCTTTTCCGAACAGGCCGACGAACAGGTGTACCTGAACAACAACCGCAACCAGAACGCACGCCAATACGACGGCGACGTCCTCGCGCCATTCTCCAAGGCCCTGGCCGATCCAGCGGAGCGCAAGTTCATTGTGGTGCACCTGCTCGGCACTCACATGAGCTACCAGTACCGTTACCCGCCGACGTTCGACAAATTCACCGATCGCCAAGGCGTACCGGCAGGCATCAGCGATGATCAATTGCCCACCTACAACAGCTACGACAATGCCGTGCTGTATAACGACTTCGTGGTGTCGAGCCTGATCAAGGATTACGCCAAGACCGATCCAAACGGCTTCCTGCTATACCTGTCCGACCACGGTGAAGACGTATTCGACTCCGCCGGCCACGCCACACTGGGACGTAACGAAGGCAAACCGACTGCGCCGATGTACACCATTCCCTTCATGGCCTATGCCTCGCCGAAATGGCGTGAGAGCCATGACTGGAGTTTCGCCGGCGATCTGCAACGCCCTTACACCAGCTCGCAGTTGATCCACACCTGGGCCGACCTGGCCGGGTTGAGCTCCGATGAAATCGACCGCAGCAAAAGCCTGGTGAGCGACAGTTTCAAAGCACGTCCGCAACTGATCGGCAACCCGTACTTGCGCCAGCAGAAGGCCCTGATCGACTTCAGCCTGATCAAGCCGAAGAAGGTTGGCCCGACCGATGTGGTGCTCCAGGAAGCGCCGGGTTCGTAACAGAAAGATAACAATCATTCTCGTTTAACCCTAAAGTTCCGCTCCTCCTTTCGTCTTTGAGCCAAGGCCTTCCCTTTCCGGGGTGGCCGCAAAGACGACAAGGAGTCTCACGCGATGTTCGCGCCAATTACCCGTTCCATGACCCTCACGCTCGGCCTGTGCAGCGCCGCGCTGAGCCCGGACCTGCTGGCTGAAACCGACCCCGAACAGACCCAACTCGAACTCGGCGCCACCCGCATCACCGCCGAAGGCCTGGGCGCAACCACTGAGCACACCGGTGCCTACACCACCGGTTCGATGAGCACCGCCACCCGCCTTAACCTGTCCGTGAAAGAAACCCCGCAGTCGATTTCGGTGATCACGCGCCAGCAAATGGACGATTTCAATCTGAATACCTTGACCGACGTGCTGCGCCAGACCACCGGTATCAACGTGCAGCACAACGACTCAGACCGCGTGTCCTACTCCTCTCGCGGCTATGGCATCACCAATTTCCAGATTGATGGGATGCTCAACACCTTCGGCTACATGAAGTCCGACGCTGACACCATCATCTACGACCACATCGAAGTGGTGCGCGGCGCCACGGGCCTGACCACCGGAGCGGGCGACCCTTCAGCCACTATCAACATGGTGCGCAAGCGCCCCACCGCCCAGTGGCAGGCGAAAACCGGCGTAAGCGCGGGCAGCCATGACAACTATTACAGCTACGTGGACGTGGGCGGCCCGCTGGCGTTCGACGGCAAGTTGCGCGGGCGTACCGTGCTGGCCTATCGCGACAGCCAATCCTTCCGTGACAACTATGAGCTACAGCGGGAGGTCGGCTACGGCATTCTCGAAGGCGATCTGTCAGACGACACCGTGCTGGCCGTAGGTTTTGATTACCAGAACAAACAAGTCCAGGGCACTTCCTGGGGCACCGTGCCGTACTGGAACAGCCAGGGCGGCAAGGCCGGGCTGTCGCGCTCCACAAACATGGCCGCGCACTGGAGTTCCTGGCCGCTGACGGACAAGACCACTTTCGCGACCCTCGAACATCGACTGGGTGGCGATTGGCATATCAAAGCCGCCTACACCCATCGCCAGAGCGACACAGATGGCAAGGTCTACTATGGCGGCTCGGGTTTCCCCAACGACGACCGCAGCGGCATGACCGCCTGGGCGAGCCACATGCGCGGCACCTCGCGGATGGAAGCCATCGACCTCAACCTGGCCGGCAGCTATCAGTTGCTGGGCCGCGAACACGCCTTGATGATGGGCTACGGCGAGGCCGCGCAACGGGACAGTTCGCCGTTTATGCGCGAGAACATCCCAGCCGGCTACTACAGCATTGAAGACTGGAAATACATGGGCGGGATCGCTAAGTTCGGCGACACCGTCACCGGCCTCAAAGGCGAACACAGCAGCAAGGAACAGAAGGCCGGCTACCTGGCCACGCGACTGAGTCTCACCGACCGCCTGCATGCGGTACTGGGCAGCCGCTATGGCAGTTGGGAACTGAAAAGCGCAGCCCCCCGATACGACGACAACGACCAACTGACCGCCGCCGGCAAAACCAGCCAGACCCACAACGACATGTGGACGCCCTATGCCGGGCTGCTTTACGACATAACACCGGAGTACACCGTCTACGCCAGCTACACCGATATTTTCAAACCCCAAAGCCTCAAGGATGCCAACAAGAAATTCCTTGAGCCTGTAGTGGGCAGCAACTACGAAGTGGGCATCAAGGGGAGTGTGCTGCAAGAGCGCCTGAACCTGGCGGCGGCGTATTTCTGGAGTACCCAGGACAACGTTGCCGAGCGCGATTACTCGGTGCCACGCAACCCAAGGACCGGCGAGGAATATTACAAGTCAGGCGGCAAAGGCAACAAAGTGAACGGCTTCGAACTGGAAGCGTCCGGGGAAGTGATGCCTGACTGGAACCTCACGGCAGGCTACACCTACACCCATTCGGTCAACGGTTCGGGCAACCGCAATAACACGGGTCAGCCGCTGAACCTGCTGAAAGTATCCAGCGCTTACCGCCTGCCGGGTACATGGCGCAACCTCACCGTCGGCGGCGCCGTGAACTGGCAAAGCGATTTCTATGATTTCAGCGATCGACCGACCGGTGCGCGCGATACCGATGGCGACCCAATCACCACCCGGGCAAAAATCACGCAGCAGGCCTACACCGTGGTTAACCTCATGTCCCGCTATCAATTCGACGACCATGTTTCAGCGTCGCTTAACGTCAACAACCTGTTTGATAAAAAATATTACGAGCGTGTCGGCTTCTATAACGGCGTGTACTGGGGTGACCCGCGCGCCATTACGTTGGCCTTGGACTGGAGACTTTAAAACGCACAACCCGAAGTTAACGAAATTGTTAACTTCGGACGTTTCTCGAGTTAATTCCCACTTAATAAGATCGCTGCAAAATCGCCCCATGAATCTGCTCAAGGACAGAACGGATAACCGATCACACTTAATGAGAATACCCCGATGAAACTCTCGACTTTGATGCTTGCCAGCCTGATGACCCTAGCCTCCGCCGCCGCTTTTGCAGAAGATGGCTCAGAGCGTGCGAAGGAGTACTACAACAACTTCACCTTCATGCAGCAGAAGGTTCACGGCACTAACGAGCAAACAGCATCCGCCGACGACACGTCTTCCAAGACCAGCACCACCAATCAGGAACAACCGAAGAGTTAATTAATGTTTAGTTAATCCGCAACACCCTGGGCCATTCCGCTCCGTTGGCAAAGGTTTATTGGGCGCCATTTAATGGCGCCCTTTTTTTGCCTGTTATTTATTAAAGCGGCTTGTTCCAGAACAGCATACGGCCATGAGCCGGATCAAACTTTGAATCATCAAAGCCAAACTTTCGGTACGCCGACTGAGCGATAGCATTACCCTCAAGCACCTCCAAGGTGATCTTGCAGCAACCGCGCTGACGGGCAATTTCCTCGACCTTTTGCAGCATTTTCTGACTCAGGCCCAGGCCGCGGAACTCATTCATCACCACCACGTCATGAATGTTGACCAGTGGACGGCAGGCAAAGGTGGAGAACCCCTCAAAACAATTCACCAGCCCCGCCGGCACGCCGCCGACGAACGCCAGCACACTGAAGGCATGGGGGCGCTTGGCCAATTCGGCTGGCAGTTGTTCTAGAAGGTCAGCGGGCAGGCTATGGCTTCCGCCCATGGGGTCTTGTGCGTAGTGGTTGAGCACGCGGCCTATGGCTTCAGCGTGCACGGGGTTGGTGTAGCTGGCTTGCAGCACCAGGATATCTGGGGTTTCCATTGCCTTCCTCGATCACGACAACAAGGGAATCGGCTCCCTTTGAGGGGCTCGATTGTAAGCGTGGAGTTGGCGGTAGATGAAGGAGAAAAACTACAAATATTTGCCAGAAAGCGCGAGGTTCATGCCGACGAAAAAGCGCTGGCGGCAGATTTCGGAGGTTGCCCTGCACGCCTTAACCGAAACGCTGCAATTGCATCTCCTGCAGCCGGCTCAGGGTGCGGCGGAAGGGAAACTCCAGGTAGCCCTGGGTATAGAGGCGCTCCAGCGGCACTCGGGCCTCGATGAACAGGGGCACCTTGCGGTCGTAGCACTCATCCACCAGGGCGATGAACCGACGCACGCTGTCGTCGTGCACCGACAACTGCGGCAATTCGCGATCACCCGCCACCACCCGCTGGGCGCCGTCTTCGGTGCCTCGGGCAATCCGGCCCGGGCGCTGCTGCGCACTCAGGTCAGGCACCTCGCCGAGTAAAATCGCCTTGAAGCGATCACACAGCAGCATGAAGTCCATAGCGGCCAAAGGTTGTTCGCACAGGTCGGCATAACGACACCAGAGCACGCTGTCACTGGACCGCACCGTCACGATGCTACGGTGACCGACAACGACCGGCTCGTGGCTCACCACCTGCCCTTCTGCCAATTGCGTGAAGACAGCCGCAAGCGCCTCGGGCTGATTCACCCAATAACGCTGCATGCCGACACCTGGATGCAAACGATGGTCTTCACCGCCGTCCACCGCCACCACCCGCATATGCTGCTTGATCGCTGCGATACCCGGCAAAAACCGTTCGCGGTTGAAGCCATCGGAATACAGTTGGTCGGGAGGCTGGTTGGAGGTACAGACCATCACCACACCTTCCTCGAACATCACCTGGAACAACCGACCCAGGATAATCGCGTCCCCGATGTCATTGACGAACAACTCGTCAAAGCAAAGTACGCGCACTGCCTGGCTCAGCTCTCGCGCCAGGGCCTGCAACGGGTCGGCGGTGCCAGTAAGCTCGAATGAACGCTGATGCACCCACCCCATGAAGTGATGAAAGTGCTGACGCCGCGCCGGCACTCGCAGGCTCTGGTAGAACTGGTCCATCAACCAGGTTTTGCCCCGACCCACCGGCCCCCACAGGTAGACACCGGTGACCGGCGCACGCCCTTGGTGCAGAGCCTCATGAGAGGCTTGAAGGGCATCCACCGCCCGCCGCTGGGCGTCGTCAGCGACGAAGCCCTGTTGGGCGATGGCGTGTTGATAGGCAGCGAGAGGCGAGTCGAAAGTCATGCACGCACTCCTGACAGGCCGTTTTCTTAAACTTCGAACTTACGCAAGGCTCTTACTGACCACCTCGAAGACATCGCTCGACAGCTCGCCCGAACCACGAATGCGCTCCAGCTCGGCCTTCATCAGCGCCTGTCGCGCGCTGTCGTATTTACGCCAGCGGGTCAACGGCGCCAACTGGCGCGACGCAATCTGCGGGTTGAAGCCATTCAACTGGATCACCAGATCCGCCAGGAAACGGTAGCCGGAGCCATCCGCCGCATGGAAGTTGATCAGGTTCTGCCCGGCAAAGGCGCCGATCAGTGCACGCACTTTGTTCGGGTTTTTGAGCGTGAACGCCGGGTGCTCCATCAACGCCTGGACCCGCGCCAGCCCGCCCGGCAAGGTGCTGCCAGCCTGCACGCTGAACCACTGGTCCATCACCAACGGGTTGTCCTTGAAGTTCTCGGCAAACACCGCCAACGCCTGGGCTTTTTCCGCCTCGAACGGCGAGTTCACCAGCACCGCCAGCGCGGTCAGACGCTCGGTCATGTTGTCACTGGTATCGAACTGCTCCAGGGTGGCCGCCAACACCTCAGGCTTGCCGCTGAGCATCAGGTACGACAGGGCGATGTTCTGCAAGGCGCGACGGGCAAAGTGCTCGGCCGCTGCCACATATGGGGTTTGCTTGGACAGGTCGCGATTGGCCTGATAACGCAGCCACAGCCCTTCGAACAGGTTGTCGGCCAGTTGCTTGCGTGCAAATTCGCGTGCGGCGTGGATCGCATCCACATCCGCCACTTCGCTGATTTCTGTCAGGTAGGCTTCGCCCGGCAACGAGAGCATTTCCGCGACCATCGCCTGGTCCAGGCTTTCGTCGCTCAGTACCGTACGCAGCGCGTCGATCAGGCGTTGATCCATTTTCAGCGCCTGGCCCGCCTGATGCTGGCCAATCAGTTCCTGCAACACCTGCACCGACAGTTGCTGGCCGGCATCCCAGCGGTTGAAGCCGTCGCTGTCGTGTTGCATCAGGAACATCAACTGATCGCGGTTGTACGGGAAGCTCAGTTTCACAGGCGCCGAGAAGCCACGCAGCAGCGACGGCAACGGCTGTTCAGCGATGTCGACAAACGTGAACGTCTGCTCGGCCTCAGTCACCGAAATCACGCGGGACGTACCACCCGCCGCTGCTTCACCGGCCAGACGCAAGGCGATACCGGCGCCCTTCCCGTCCAGCAAGCCCAGCTCAACTGGAATCACGAACGGCAGTTTCTCGACCTTGTCCGGAGTTGCCGGGCAGCTCTGGCGGAAGGTCAGGCTGTAGGTCTTCGCCGCGGCATCGTACGACTCGCTCACCGCCAGACGCGGTGTACCGGCCTGGCTGTACCAGCGCTTGAACTGGCTCAGGTCGGCGCCGTTGGCGTCTTCCATGGCCTTGATGAAATCGTCGCAGGTCACGGCCTGGCCGTCGTGGCGCTCGAAGTACAGGTCGCTGCCTTTACGGAAGCCTTCGGCGCCCAGCAAGGTGTGGATCATGCCGACCACTTCCGAACCCTTTTCGTAAACAGTCAGGGTGTAGAAGTTGGAGATCTCGATAAAGCTGTCCGGGCGCACCGCATGGGCCATCGGGCCGGCGTCTTCGGCGAACTGGTGGGTCCGCAGGTACGCCACGTCCTGGATACGCTTGACCGTGGCCGAGTTCATGTCAGCCGAGAAGCCGGAGTCGCGGAACACGGTGAAGCCTTCCTTGAGCGACAGCTGAAACCAGTCGCGGCAGGTCACGCGGTTGCCCGACCAGTTGTGGAAGTATTCGTGGGCAACGATCGCCTCGACCCGCTGGTGCGCGGCATCGGTGGCGGTTTCGGCGCGGGCCAGCACGGCGCTGGAGTTGAAGATATTGAGACCCTTGTTCTCCATGGCGCCCATATTGAAGTCGTTCACCGCGACGATCATGAAGATGTCGAGGTCGTACTCACGGCCATAGGTTTCTTCGTCCCAGCGCATGGATTTCTTCAGGCTGGTCATGGCGTGCTGGCACTTGTCGATGTTTTCTGGCTCGACGTAGATGCGCAACGCCACTTCGCGCTGGGTCATGGTGGTGAAGCTGTCTTCGACGCACCACAAATCCCCGGCCACCAGGGCAAACAGATAAGCGGGTTTCTTGAACGGGTCTTCCCAGGTCGCCCAGTGGCGGCCGTCTTCACCGGGGCCGCTGGCAATCGGGTTGCCGTTGGACAGCAGCACCGGGTAGCTGTGCTGCTCGGCGATCACCGTGGTGGTGAAGGTGCTCATCACATCCGGGCGGTCGAGGTAATAGGTGATTTTGCGGAAGCCTTCGGCCTCGCATTGGGTGCAAAACATGCTGCCGGATTTGTACAAGCCTTCCAGAGCGGTATTGGTTTCCGGGTGGATCTTGACCGTGGTATCGAGGGTAAAGGTCGCCGCCGTCGGGTGCACGGTCAGGTGACTATCAGTCAGCTGGTAGTCAGCGTCCGTCAGTTCCTGGTCGGCCAGGTTCACGCTCACCAGCTCCAGCTGCTGGCCATCGAGCACCAACGGCGGCAGGCCCGCGCCACGCTCGGGGTTACGGCGCATCACCAGCTGCGCGTGGACCAGGCTGTGGTCCTCGAACAACTCGAAGGTCAGGTGCGTCTCATCGATCAGGTAGTCCGGCGCCTGATAATCATTCAGGTAAATCATCTTCGGTTGTTCGGTGCGCATGGGTGGCATCCTTCTACTGGTGCACGGCGAGCTGGTAGGCCGTGTACTTACGAATATTGATAACGCCGGTGTCGAAGATCAGGTATTGGCCCTTGATCCCCAGCAGCGTGCCTTCGGCAATCGGGTTCTTGTCCAGGTTGAAGCTGACGATCTTGGCCGGATACTGCTCCACCGGGTAGCGAATCTCAATCGGCTCGATGTCGGTCACCGGTTGGATGGCTTGCAGGCCAAAGCGTTCCTGCAGGTTTTCCAAGCCTTCGGCGCAGGAGGCGAACAGTTCGTCACGCACCTGCTTGAGGTCTACGGGTTGCGCGTCGCCCTTGAGCAATGCACGCCAGTTGGTCTTGTCGGCCACCTGGCTGCGCAGCACGTCTTCGACGAAGCCGGACTGCTGGCGCGTGGCAACTCGCAGAATCGGCAACGCCTGACTCGCGCCCTGGTCCAGCCAGCGCGTCGGCAGTTGGGTGGCGCGCGTGATGCCGACCTTGATCCCCGATGAATTGGCCAGGTAAACCACGTGGTCGGTCATGCAAAATTTCTCGCCCCAGCCTGGATCACGGCAAGTGCCGGCGTCGTAATGGCAACGCTCGGGGCTCATGATGCACAGGTCGCACTGGGCCAGCTTGGTCATGCACGGGTAGCAATAACCCTGGCTGAAGCTGGTCTTGGTCTTGCGGCCGCAATGGCTGCAATGGATGGCGCCGAGGTACTCCAGGCGGATATGGGTACCGATCAATGGGTTGACCGGCACCTCGGTCTCGCCCAGGCGAAACGCGTATTGAACGGTCGGCTCACCGAGTTGCGCCGACATTTTGCTGACTGCACCGCGACCAATTTCAATCAATGGATCGCATCCGACTTGAACAGGATGTTCGCCACTGGCTCGGATTTGGACGCGCATTCCTGCGGGCCCATGTAGCCGGTGCGCTGGTCTTCCGGCAGGTTCTGGATTTCCCAGGCGATCATCGCTTGCAGGGACAGTTCACGCTGTTCGGCGGTGAGCTTGCGGCCATCGGACCACTTGCCGATTTCCACGGCGAGCTTGAGGCTCTCGTAGATGTCCGGGGTAATGTTTTCGATCATTTCAGCAAAAGAGGACATTAGGCTCTTCCTTATCAAATAGACGATTTGCGGCGGCTGTAAAGCCCACCCAGCAAACCGGTGAGGCAACCGATAACCAGGCCGCCCACGTGGGCTGCGTTGGCGATTTCGCCGAAGCCGATCATAGAGACCAGCCCCGACATGCAGAGCACCAGCCAAATCAGCATCATCGCCAGCACGCCACGGGGCAGGCGATAAGCCGGATTCGGCGAGAGTAAATGAAAGATCCAGCAATGCCCGAGCAGGCCATACAGCACGCCCGACAACCCGCCGAACAAACCGGGGCCACCGTAAGCGTATTGAACGTAGTTGGAGACCAGGCTGAACAGCACGGTCAAACCGAGCAAGTTGACACTGCCCTGGCGTGCTTCGATACGCCGTCCCAGTTCCCAGTACCACATGCCGTTCATGGCCAGGTGCAGGATGCCGAAGTGGATCAACATCGGCGTAACCAACCGCCACCACTGCCCCGATGCCAAACTGTCGGCCAGCGGCGTGAATTGGATGTACTCGCCCAGGATGCGGAACGGCAAAAACGTCAGCCAGGCGACGGCTTGCAGGTTGTCCCCCAGCAAGGTCAGTGCGCCGACGATAATGCTCGCCAGCAGCACAGACGCCGTAACCGGGCTGTGACGCACTTGCTGGGCAAAACTCGGACGCGTCATCGGCGCCTGTTCAGGGATATCCAGTTGCTGGTCGGGGTCCCCGGCGGGAAACCGCTGGTACAGCACGCGCACGTCGTCGCTGATGGTCTCGGGCACCCACAACACCTGCTCGCCCGCCTCTTCGCTGACGCGATGGGGCACTTGCATGCGTTGCAGCAGTTTGACGAAGCCGCCCAGATCGACACTCAGGGGCAGGCGCAATACAGCCACGGTACTCATGTGATGACCTCGGGCCGCTCGACATCAACCCATACGAATTTACGTGGATCGAGGCGGGTTTCCTGATCCAGGCGATACGCCACCAGCTTGCCGTACAGCACTGCGCTGTAGTCCAGGCAAGCCAGGTTGTCGCGGATCGGCGCCGGTTTGCCGCTGCGCCAGTAGTGGCCGACGAACAGCAACGGCTCGTCGACGCCATAGCGCAGCAGTGAATTTTTTTCAGTGGAGGACAGCGGCGTGCGCGCCACCGGCTCGGGCAGTGCGTCGGGCTGGAACACGATGTCGCCGTAAGTCTTCGGGTCGTCTTCCCAGAACTTGGTGCGGAAGAACGAACGCGTCAGACCGTCGCCACCGGTGAGCGTCAGGCCATCGGGCAGGCGCATGTCGGTGCCGCGCAGCAGGCGGTCAAAGGCGTTGCAGGCAAAACTGCCAGGGACGGCAGCGGCCTGCAGGAAGTGCTGGTCGATGCAGCCATCCGGGAAGGTCGCACGCAGCGGCGTGATAAAGCCGTCGTCCCAGCACGCATGCACCACGCGGAAACGCCCGGCATCGACAAACAGCGGCATGTCGTAGAACCAGCCGAGGAAGTCGTGCCAGTCGGCCGGGTGGTGTTCGAACTGGGTCAGGGTCTCTTGGATCAACCGCGCATGTCGTGGGTTGTGCTCACGCACGAACTGCTTGCCACTGCCCGGTGGCGCCGGCGTGGTCCAGCCCAGAGCGTTGAACTCGTGGTTGCCCATGATGCACAGCGCCTGGCCGGCCTCGGCCATGTCGTGGACGATATGCAGCGCCTCGCGGATGCGTGGGCCACGGTCGATGATATCGCCGAGGAACACCGCCATGCGCGACGGATGGCGCCAGGTGCCGCCCTGCTTGTGGTAACCCAATTGGTCGAGCAAGTGCTCAAGGGTATGAGCGCAACCGTGCACGTCACCAATCAGGTCGTAGCTACGCGCGGGATCAAGCATCAGTCGCCTCCACCCCCCAAGCGGCTGCCCCAGCCCAACTTGGTCCGGCACACTTCGTAGTAGTTGTGGTCCAGCGGGTGGATCAACCGCAACTTCTGTGCCTTTTTGCTCACGGTGATGGTGTCACCGGGGGCGCAGGTGAAATGGTTCTGCCCGTCGCAGGAGACTTGCGGGTAGATCTGCATGTCTTTGGACACCACGATTTTCAGCTCACTGTTGCCATCGACCACAATCGGTCGGCTCGACAACATATGGGGATACATCGGCACGATCACAATGGCATCCAGCTTGGGATGCATGATCGGCCCGCCGGCCGACAGCGCGTAGGCCGTGGAACCGGTGGGCGTGGCGACGATCAGGCCGTCAGCCTTCTGGCTGCACACGAACTGGCCGTCGATGTACAACTCGAACTCGATCATCCGCGTGGATTTACCGGGGTGGAGCACCACATCGTTGAGAGCATCGCCCTGGCCGATGGCTTCGCCGTGGCGGCGCACTTCGGCTTGCAACAGGAAGCGGTTTTCCACCAGGTAGTGGCCGTCGAGCACCTTGGCCACTTCGACTTCCAGTTCATCGGGGCGGATATCGGTGAGAAAACCCAGGCTGCCCCGGTTGATCCCCAGCACCGGCACGTTATGCCGCGCCAACGCCCGCGCGGCACCGAGCAGGCTACCGTCGCCGCCCACCACGATGACCATGTCGCACACTTCGCCGAGCATCTTGCGCGACGAGGTTTGCAGGCCGTGGCCAGGAAGAATCTCGGCGATGGTGTCTTCGAGGATCACGTGCAGGTGGCGATCCAGCAGGAATTTTTTCAGCCGGCGGACGGTGTCCAGCACCTGGGTACTGCCCAGGCGACCGATAATGCCGATATTGCGAAAGTGCTCCATGGGGCTCCTGCGGGATATGGGGTGTGGCAAAAAAGAAACGATTATGGGCGAAAGGCCGCCTCAGACAAAATCCTTTGTCATCGCCAAGCCTTGATGACAATGGTTCTCAGGGCTTCTGCTCATCCTGCGCCCGCATTAAAAGGCTATGCTCGGACCATGACCGTATTCCCCGACCTGCACAGCTTACCCCGCCAATTGCGTCACCCTGAGGTGCGCGACCTGGCGTGGGTGGTGCTCGCCCCGCCGATGCTCGCGCAGACGCCCTGGCCGCAACGCCATCCACTGGCCGGTAGCGACTGGGTGCAGGCGCCCGAGCGTCTGGAACGCTGGCTGCGGCAACTGGACCAGGACAGTCGTGACTTGCAGCACTGGTTAAGCCTGGCCCGCACTCGCCGCCTGGGCCTGTACTACGAGCGACTTTGGCAATTCGCCGTGCAGCATGCGCCGGGCGTGGAGTTGCTCGCCGCCAACCTGCCGATCCGCCGCGCCGGGCATACCCTGGGTGAGTTGGACATGTTGCTGCGCGACCGCGATGGCGTGCATCACCTGGAACTGGCGATCAAGCTCTATCTCGGGCCGCAGGCGGGTAATGGCGAGAACCCGGCGCAGTGGCTGGGGCCGGGCTGCCATGACCGACTGGACCGCAAGTTGGCGCATCTTGCCCAGCATCAATTGCCTATTTCGGCACGTCCGGAAAGCCGCGAAGCACTGGCGGCGCTGGATATCCAGCAGTTCGATGCGCATTTGTGGCTCGGCGGGTATTTGCTCTACCCCTGGCCTGGACTGGCCGAATCGCCCAACGGCGCCCATCCGCAGCATTTACGGGGGCGCTGGTTGCATCAGCGTGATTGGCAGGATTTTGTCAGCGCCAGCGCGCCAGGTCGCTGGCAACCATTGCCCCGGCATGCGTGGCTGGCGCCGGCGCACTACTCGGCGGATGAAGTGTGGAGTGAAGACCAGATGCAGCATTGGCTGAGGGAGCTCGATCCGATGGCGCCCGCGCAGTTGCTCGTGCGCATGGTGCAGAGCGGCGAGGATTGGGAGGAAGCCGAGCGGTTATTCCTGGTGGCGGATCTTTGGCCGAATGTGCCGGGGGCTGGCTGATGGAGTGTGTGGTGTCTGTGAGTGCCTCATCGGGGGCAAGCCCCCTCTCACACTGACCGCATTCCAAAGGGGTGTACTCGGTCAAATGTGGGAGGGGGCTTGCCCCCGATAGCGGCGACACCGCCACTACAAATTATCGATATGCCGATAATCCAACTGCAACCCTGCCGCCAGCGTCTCGGCCCGGCCCAGCCTGATTGGCCCGCGCTCGATATCCACCAGCAACCCTGAACACTCCAACGACGGCAACGCGGCGATGTCCTTGAGGCGTCCATCAGTGATCACCAATAAACGCTGCTCCTCAGCCGGATAACGCCTGCGCCGAGCCGTCAGCCACTGCCCGGCCTCGGTCAGTGCGGCCCGTAATGGAGTGCCACCGCCCGCGCCGAGCTGATCCAGCCAGCCTGCCAAGCCTTTCGCGGCCTTCAAGCCCTGCACCTGCCATTTGGGCGCCTGCCCGCTGGCGGTCAGCAATGCCATGCGCGCCCGTTGTCGGTACGCGTCATCAAACAACTGGGCCAGCAAGCCCTTGGCATCGGTCAACGCGTGATGGCGCCGAGTAGAGGCCGATGCGTCGACAATCACCAGCCACAATTGCTGGGCAGAACGGCTGCGCAGGTGAAACAGCAAATCCTCACGGGATTGCGGTCGGCCGCCAAGCAAGGTGCCCGGCCAGTTGATCGAACCCTGTTGCGCGCTGCGCGCCTTGCCCTGCCTGCCTCTGTCCAGTCGCCCTGCCTTGGGCCGGGCATCCGCCCCCGCGTCAGGTCGGGGGCGAATGCCTAGGGCTTTTTTGGCCAGCTGGGTACTTCGCGACGTGCGCCGGTGGGCAGCGGCGGCGCGGGCATGTCACCCCACTGGCCTTGACCCGGCGAAGCCTCGCTGGACTTGGGCGACTGGCCCTCAGGCGGCGGACTGGCGGGCGGCGACTGTTCCTGGCGACGGTGGCGCAGGGCAAACTCAGCCACGGCTTCGATATCCTCCTCGGCAATTTCATCAGCGCCGCGCCACGCCGCATGGGCCCTGGCGCCGCGCAGCCAGACCAAGTCCGCGCGCAAGCCGTCGACGCCCGCAGCAAAGCAACGCTCGGTAATCTGCGCCAGGGCCTGGTCATCCAGCGCGATACTGTCGAGCCGCGCCCGAGCCTGGGTGCAACGCTCGCGCAAGGCCGCCTGGGGCTCGGCCCACTGGGCGCAGAACGCGGCAGGGTCGCTGTCGAAATCCAGGCGACGGCGAATGATCTGGCCACGCTCGGCTGGCAAGGTCTGCCCACTCAAGGCCACGTTAAAGCCGAAACGGTCGAGTAACTGCGGACGCAACTCACCCTCTTCCGGGTTCATCGTGCCGATCAACACAAAACGCGCGCTATGGCGATGGGAGATGCCGTCACGCTCGATTAGATTGGTGCCGCTGGCCGCCACGTCCAGCAACAGGTCCACTAAGTGGTCGGCCAGCAAGTTGACTTCATCGACGTACAACACGCCGCCATCGGCCTTGGCCAATACGCCGGGGGAAAACTGCGCGCGGCCCTCGCCCAGCGCAGCGTCGAGGTCCAGGGTACCGACCAGGCGCTCCTCGGTCGCACCCAACGGCAAGGTGACGAATTGACCGCTGGCAAGCAGGTCCGCCAGGCCACGGGCCAGTGTGGACTTGGCCATGCCACGCGGGCCTTCGATCAGCACACCGCCGATATTCGGGTCGATGGCAGTCAGGCACAGCGCCAGTTTCAGGTCGTCGGCGCCGACCACGGCGGACAGCGGGAAATGGGGAATATCGGTCATCCGGTCTCTCTTTAAATTCTGCTGTACACGTAATCACCCTGTCACGAGCCCGCTTCTTGTGGCGAGCGGGCTTGCCCCGCGTTGGGCTGCGAAGCAGCCCCAATAGAAGCGCCGCAGTCTGCCAGGCAGCTCCGGGGCTATGTTTTGGGGCCGCTTCGCAGCCCAACGCGGGGGCAAGCCCGCTCACCACAACAGCACCGCCCGCCACAACGGCCCATCTCGCGCTCTAACTGCCTTCTTCTATATCCAGCAACAGATTTTCCAACGCTTCACGGTACGCCCCTGGCTCTTGCCAAAGGCCACGCTGTTGTGCCTCCAGCATGCGCTCGGTCATGTCCCGCAACGCCGCTGGGTTGTGCTGCTGCACAAACGCGCGGGTGTCGGGGTCGAGCAGGTAGGCGTCAGCGAGCAAGGCGTATTGATGATCGTCGATCAGCGCCGTGGTGGCGTCGAAGGCGAACAGATTGTCCACGGTCGCGGCCATTTCAAACGCACCTTTATAGCCATGACGCTTCACCCCATCGATCCACTTGGGGTTGGCAGCGCGGGCACGGATCACCCGGTTCAGCTCTTCCTTCAAAGTGCGGATCTTCGGCAAGTCCGGCTGGCTGTGATCACCGTGATAGCTGGCAGCCTTATCGCCGCTCAGGGTTTCCACGGCGGCGAGCATGCCGCCCTGGAATTGGTAGTAATCGTTGGAGTCGAGCAGGTCGTGCTCGCGGTTGTCCTGGTTTTGCAGCACGGCCTGCACCTGGCTCAGGCGCTGGGCGAACTGCTCGCGGGCGGCGGTGCCTTCGTCGGCGCCGCCATAGGCGTAGCCGCCCCAGTTCAAGTAGACCTCGGCCAAGTCCTCGCGGCTTTGCCACAGGCGGCCATCGATCGCGCCCTGCACGCCTGCGCCATAGGCACCGGGCTTGGCGCCAAAAATGCGCCAGCCGGCCTGTTTCGCCGCGGCCTCTTCATCCAGGCCAGACGCCAGCAACGCCGCGCGTTCGCTGCGCACCTTGGCGGCCAGTGGGTTCATGTCGTCCGGTTCGTCCAGCGCCGCCACCGCCTGCACCGCCGCGTCAAACAAGCGGATCAGGTTGGCAAAGGCATCGCGGAAAAACCCGGACACCCGCAGCGTCACATCCACACGCGGGCGGTCCAGCAGGCTGACCGGCAGGATTTCAAAGTCATCCACCCGCTGGCTGCCCGTGGCCCACACCGGGCGCACGCCCATCAGCGCCATGGCCTGGGCGATATCATCGCCGCCGGTGCGCATGGTCGCGGTGCCCCAGACCGACAGGCCCAACTGGCGCAAATGATCGCCGTGGTCCTGCAAATGCCGCTCAAGAAGCAAGCTGGCCGACTGGAAGCCGATGCGCCAAGCCGTGGTGGTGGGCAGGTTGCGCACATCGACGGTGAAGAAATTGCGCCCGGTGGGCAGTACATCCAAGCGCCCACGACTCGGCGCGCCGCTCGGACCTGCCGGCACGAAACGGCCGTCGAGGGCATCCAGCAAACCGCGCATTTCCGCCGGGCCGCAGGCATCCAGGCGTGGTGCCACGACGATGCGCAGGCTTTCGATAACCGCTTTCACGTCTTCCCAGCCGGGTTCTTCCAACTGTTCAAGGGGGCCTTCCAACGCCTGCTCGATCAGCCGCGCCGCGTACAACTCCAGACGCTCGCGGGTGTCGCCGGCGGTGCGCCACACCTGCGCATCGATGCTCTGCAACACGGCCGGGCGGCGCCCAGTCCACGGTTCGGCCAGGGCGCAGTCCAGCGGGTCGAAGCCCAGTCCAAAGGCCTTGGCCAACACGCGCAGCAAGCTCGATTGCGGGCCACGGCCATCGCCTCGGGGGATGCGCAGCAAGGCCAGCAACGTATCAATGCGCAAACGGCCTTGCGGCGATTCACCGAAGATATGCAGGCCGTCGCGGATCTGCGATTCCTTCAAATCACACAGGTAGGTGTCCAGGCGCGGCAGCCAAATCGCCGCATCGGCGTCGCCATCCAGTTCAAGCTCCTGGTCGATACGGGTTTCGCGCACCAGCTTAAGGATGTCTTTTTGCAGCTCACGGGCACGGCGTGGGTCGAGCAGTTGGGCCTCGTAATACTCGTCCGCCAACAGCTCCAGGTCACGCAGCGGGCCGTAGGTTTCGGCGCGGGTCAGCGGCGGCACCAGGTGATCGATGATCACTGCCTGGGTGCGCCGCTTGGCCTGGGCGCCCTCGCCCGGGTCGTTGACGATAAAAGGGTAGATATTCGGCAGCGGCCCCAGTATCGCGTCAGGCCAGCAGTGTTCCGACAGGCCCACGCCCTTGCCTGGCAGCCATTCCAGATTACCGTGCTTGCCCACATGGATGACGCCATGGGCGCCATAGGTGTGGCGTAACCAGAAATAGAACGCCAGATAGCCGTGGGGCGGCACCAGGTCCGGGTCGTGGTACACCGCACTGGCGTCCACCTGGTAACCCCGCGCCGGCTGGATGCCGACGAACGTCAGGCCCAGGCGTAGGCCGGCGACCATCAGGCGGCCATCGCGGAACATCGGATCGTTATGGGGCGTGCCCCAGCGCTCCAGCACGGCGCGCTGGTTGGCTTCAGGCAGTCGCTTGAACATCGCCTCGTACTCATCCAGGCCCAGGCTTTGATGGCACGGGCGCAGGTCGAGGCTGTCCAGATCGTTGGTGACGCCACCCAGCAAGTCGTGGATCAAGGCGGTGCCGCTTTCCGGCAGTGCCGCTGGCACCGGGTAACCTTCAGCTTGCAACGCACGCAGGATATTCAGCGCCGCCGCCGGGGTGTCCAAGCCCACGCCGTTGCCGATGCGGCCATCGCGGGTCGGGTAGTTGGCAAGGATCAGCGCGATGCGTTTATCCGCATTCGGCACACGCGCCAGTTCGACCCAACGGCGCGCCAGCTCGGCGACAAAATCCATACGCTCGGGCGCTGCGCGGTAGCACACCACGTCCGACTGGCTGCGTTCGCTGCGCCAGGCCAGGTCTTTGAAGCTGATCGGCCGGCTGATAATGCGGCCGTCTAGCTCCGGCAAGGCAATGTGCATCGCCAGGTCGCGCGGGCCCAGGCCTTGTTCACTGGCCTCCCAGCCGGGCTGGTTGTCCTGGGCGCAAATCGCCTGGATCACCGGAATATTGCGGCGAAATGGGCGCAAATGCGGGGCTTCGGGGCTGGATTGGGCAAAACCGGTGGTATTCAGAATCACCGATGCCTGCACGTCATCCAGCAAATCCTCGACCACCGCGAGGCAGCCGGGCTCTTTCAAACTGGCCACCGCCATCGGCAACGGGTTGAGGCCCGCCGCCTGCAAGCGCTGGCAGAACACATCGATAAAACCGGTATTGGCCGCCTGCAAATGGGAGCGATAGAACAGCACCGCCGCCACGGGATGGTCGGCGTGCCAATCTGCCTGCCAGTCGCTCAGGCGAGCATTGGCTTTGCCGGGATGATAAATCGCCGTACGCGGCAAGGCTTGCGGCTCGGCCCACGAGTAGTCGCGGCCCATATAGCCGCTGGCCAGGCAGCGATAAAAGTCCAGCGCGTTGCCAAGCCCGCCCTGGCGCAGAAACTGCCACAAGCGATCCCGCGCCTCGACGCCGACGGTACTGAGACCGCTGAGTTCCGGGTCCGGGCGATCATCCCCCGGCACCAGGATCAGCTGCACACCGCGCTCGGCCAACTCCACCAAGCGTTCGATGCCGTAGCGCCAATAACCAATGCCACCGTGCAGGGAAATCAGGATGACCTTCGCGTGGCGCAGCACCTCATCGACATACAGGTCGACCGAAGCGTGGTTCTGCACCTGCATCGGGTTGGCCAGGCGCAGGCTCGGGTAGTCATCCGGCAACTGCTGGGCCGCTTCGGCCAGCAGCGCCAGGCTGGAATCACCGCTGCACAGGATCACCAGCTCGGCGGGGGTTTGTCCAAGGTCGGCAATATTGTCGTCCGCGACAAAACCACCGGGCTGAGTCCTGAGCAGGTGCATGGATTAAACGCTGAGCGCGGCGCGCAGTTGCGCTTCGAGGCCGACCGCATCCAGGTCCTGGCCGATCAGTACCAGGCGCGTGATGCGTGCTTCGTCAGCACCCCAGGCGCGGTCGAAGTGTTTGTCAAAGCGGGTGCCCACGCCCTGGATCAACAGGCGCATCGGCTTGTTCGGGATCGCGGCGAAGCCTTTGACACGCAAGATGCCGTGTTGCACGACCAGTTGAGTCAATGCGTCGAGCAGCAGCGCTTCGTCGGCCTGGGGCAAGTCGATGGAGATGGAATCAAACGCATCGTGGTCGTGATCGTCTTCACCTTCGTGGTGATGATCGTGATGGCTATGACGACCGTCGATATGCTCTTCGGAGCCGGCGCCCAGGCCAATCAACACGTCCAAGGGCACGCGACCGCTGCTGGCTTCGATGATTTTGACGGCTGGCGGCAGCTCTTCGGCGACTTCCAGGCGCACACGGGCCAGGTCTTCCGAGCTGATCAGATCGGCCTTGTTGAGGATGACCAGGTCCGCGCTGGCCAATTGGTCGGCGAACAGCTCGTGCAGTGGCGACTCATGGTCCAGGTTCGGGTCGAGTTTGCGCTGGGCGTCCACTTGATCGGGGAACGCAGCAAAAGTACCGGCGGCCACGGCCGGGCTGTCGACCACGGTGATCACCGCGTCAACCGTGCAGGCGCTGCGGATTTCCGGCCACTGGAAGGCTTGCACCAGCGGTTTTGGCAGGGCCAGGCCCGAGGTTTCGATGAGGATATGGTCGAGGTCGCCGCGACGGGCGACCAGTTCGCGCATCACCGGGAAGAACTCTTCCTGCACGGTGCAGCACAGGCAGCCGTTGGCCAGTTCGTACACGCGGCCGTTGGCTTCTTCCTCGGTGCAACCGATCGAACACTGCTTGAGGATTTCACCGTCAATGCCCAGCTCGCCGAACTCGTTGACGATCACGGCGATGCGACGGCCCTGGGCGTTGTCGAGCATATGGCGCAGCAAGGTGGTTTTGCCCGAGCCGAGGAAGCCGGTAACGATGGTGACGGGGAGTTTGGCCAGTGTTTTCATCGGATGCCCTTGGGGGCGGGCATACGGGACGATAGGCCCTGCGGCGCGGCGCAGAAGCGGATTTCGTCACCGGATCACCCCGCCCGGTTGAATTAGAAAATCGGTTGCGAGGCAGGTCTCCTGGCTTAGGGCTTGCGGGTCGTTAGACCGGCGCCGGCTGCGCCTTCCCGCCGTTGATGGCAGTGGCGTGGCAGTCGGATGAACCCTTCACAGTTGCGGGGGCAGCCGCGGATTGAACCGCGTTCCCTTCTTAGCTTCGGCCTGGGCCGAAGAACCTCGAAGGTGCAAGGCTACAGGGGCTCGGTGAATTTGACTACCGTCGCTCTGCATGCTTTCCTACATGCCTTGTTTCGGGTGCCCTTCACAGGGTGAAACGGGAAACCGGTAAATCATGCCTGCCATGACCAGTCCGGTGCTGCCCCCGCAACGGTAAGCGAGTGAAGCGTCAGATCCACTGTGCCTGTAAGGCATGGGAAGGCGATGCTTTATAGACCCAGTGTCCCTCGCAAGCCCGGAGACCGGCCCGAAAAATCAGATAACAAACCCGCGGTGGGCGGGCGCTGTTCGGAACTCTGCGTGCCTGGCTCGCGGGGTTTTCATGCGCTCGTTTCATCCAGACACCTGAAAGGGACGCGCCATGTCGATCATCAGCAGCACTTCGCACTCCGCCAGCAGCACCTCTACCTTGAGCCAACGCCTGACCGCCGCCATCGGCGCGTCGATCCTCGGCGCGTGTCTGGTGTATTTCGCCGGTTTCTCGCATATCGAGGCGGTGCACAACGCTGCCCACGATACCCGCCACAGCGCCGCGTTCCCGTGCCACTGAGACCTGCCGACATGATCAAGCGTATTGCGCAAACCGCAGGTTTCACCGGCCTGTTGGCCGCGCTGCTGCTGACCCTGCTGCAAAGCTTTTGGGTCGCCCCGCTGATTCTTCAGGCGGAAACCTTTGAAAAAGCCCCGGCGGCAACCGAAGTGGTGCATGAGCACGCTGCCGGCGCTGCTGCCCCCACCCACGATGCCGAAGCCTGGGAGCCTGAAGATGGCTGGCAGCGCGTGCTGTCGACCACTGGTGGCAACTTGGTGGTGGCGGTTGGTTTTGCGCTGATGCTGGCCGGCCTCTACACATTGCGCGCCCCCACCCGCACGGCGCAGGGCCTGCTGTGGGGCCTGGCCGGTTACGCAACCTTCGTGCTGGCGCCGACGATGGGCCTGCCACCCGAGTTGCCGGGCACCGCCGCCGCTGATCTGGCACTGCGCCAGACGTGGTGGATCGGCACTGCGGCCTCCACCGCTGCCGGGATTGCGCTGATCGTGTTCGGGCGCAACTGGCTGCTGAAAGTGCTGGGCGCTGCCATCCTCGCCGTACCGCACGTCATTGGCGCGCCGCAACCGGAAGTGCACGCAATGCTCGCGCCGCAAGCACTGGAAGCGCAGTTCAAAATCGCCTCACAACTGACCAACGTGGCGTTCTGGCTGGCCCTGGGCCTGATCAGCGCCTGGCTGTTCCGCCGCAAACGCGACGATCAATACTCCGCATGACCTACGTGGTCGGCCTGGGTTGCCAGCGGGGTTGTGAGGTTCATACCCTGCTGGCGCTGTTTGATACCGCTCTCGCCGAGGCAGGGATTGATCCCCAATGCATCACCGCGCTGGCCAGTATCGACCGCAAACACGACGAGCCAGGCTTACTGGCTCTGGCACGGCACTTGAACCTGCCGCTGGAGTGCTTCAACGCCGAGCAACTGGCGATTTATGAACACCGGCTAAGCCACAAGTCCGACGTCGCGTTCGCCCACACGGGGTGTTACGGCATCGCCGAAAGTGCCGCCCTGGCCCTTGTTGAACAGCTCGGCGGCGCGCCTGCCCAGTTGCTCATCACCCGCAAAAAAACCGCCCAAGCCACCTTTGCGTTGGCCTGCGCCGGTTAAAACCCCGATAATCGCCCTCCCCGATCATGAGCAATCTTCATGCTCGCCCGTTTTTTGACAGGAATTCTCCATGACCGTCTACTTCATCGGCGCCGGCCCCGGCGACCCGGAATTGATTACCGTCAAAGGCCAGCGGCTGATCCGTAGTTGCCCGGTGATCATTTATGCCGGTTCGCTGGTGCCTGCGGCGGTATTGGAAGGTCATCAGGCAGAACACGTGGTCAACAGCGCCGAACTGCACCTTGAACAGATCATCGACTTGATCAAGACCGCACACGCCAAAGGCCAGGACGTGGCGCGCGTGCACTCCGGGGATCCGAGCCTTTACGGAGCGATCGGCGAGCAGATCCGCCTTTTGCGGGAATTGGGCATTCCATTCCAGATCATTCCTGGCGTCACCGCCGTAGCGGCCTGCGCAGCGTTACTGGAGACGGAGCTGACCCTGCCAAACATCGCCCAAAGCGTGATCCTGACCCGTTATGCCGATAAAACCAGCATGCCCGCCGGTGAGGGTTTCGACAGCCTGGCGCAGCACGGTACGACCATGGCGATTCATCTGGGGGTGAATCATCTGGAGAAAATCGTCGCCGAACTGCTGCCGCACTATGGCGCGGATTGCCCGATCGCCGTGGTGCATCGGGCGACTTGGCCGGACCAGGATTGGGTAGTGGGCACCCTTAGTGATATCGCCGAGAAAGTCGCGTCCAAAGGTTTTCGGCGTACGGCGTTGATTGTGGTGGGCCGGGTGCTGGCGAGTGACAGTTTCAGTGAGTCGTCGCTGTATCGGGCGGGGCATGCGCACCTTTATCGACCTTGATTTTTCACTTCACAAAAACCCTATAAGCTACTGATAAATATCAATAAATACAGATAAATATGGGAGGATTTTGCTCCTGATAGCGGTGGGTCAGCTTCCAATGGGGCAACTGAGCTACCGCTATCGGGAGCAAGCCCCCTCCCACAGTTAATGTTAGTTGTTAGGTTTATTGCGTAAGACCATGAATTTAAAGCAAAAAAAACGGCGCTCACGGTGCGCCGTTTTTCTGTTCGCAGTGAACGCCTTACTCAGTAGTAGGCGTTTTCTTTCTGCGTGTGGTCCGTCACGTCACGGACGCCCTTGAGCTCCGGAACGCGCTCCAGCAGGGTGCGCTCGATGCCTTCACGCAGGGTCACGTCCGCCTGGCCGCAGCCCTGGCAGCCGCCGCCGAACTTCAGCACGGCGATACCGTCATCGACCACGTCGATCAGGCTGACCTGGCCGCCGTGGCTGGCCAGCCCTGGGTTGATCTCGGTTTGCAGGTAGTAGTTGATGCGCTCGTTGACCGGGCTGTCGGCGTTGACGCTCGGCACCTTGGCGTTCGGCGCCTTGATGGTCAACTGGCCGCCCATACGGTCGGTGGCATAGTCCACCACCGCGTCGTCCAGGAAGGCTTCGCTGAAGTGGTCGATGTACGCGGTGAAGCTTTTGAGCCCCAGGGCGGTGTCTTCAGGTTTCTCTTCACCGGGTTTGCAGTAAGCAATACAGGTCTCGGCGTACTGGGTGCCGGGCTGGGTGATAAAGACGCGGATGCCGATGCCTGGGGTGTTCTGCTTGGACAGCAGGTCAGCCAGGTAATCGTGGGCGGCGTCGGTAATGGTTATGGCAGTCATGGAAACTCCTCACAGGCTTGCCCGGAGTTTACGCCAAATTATTACGGAGGTACAAAGTCCTAGTGTTTTTGTCGGGTTAGGCTTTGGTTTCGGGGTGGTGGTGTGGATGTGGGGTGCATATCCGTTATTTAGGTGGCGGCTACAATTGGTTCCGACCTGACGGCGGGTCACTTTTGAAAAGAGCCGGAAGGCCGGCCCAGCCAAAAGCAACCAAAAGGCTCTTGCCCCATCACTCGGTGCCTCGCCTAGGCGCGGCATAGCCGTAATCCGAGATTTATTTTGGGGGGCGCTTTCAGATCAAAAGCTAGAGCGCGACGGCTTTAGAGCCGACTGGATTTTTGTCTGTGTACTCGGGTAAAAATGTGGGAGGGGGCTTGCTCCCGATGGCAGTGGGTCAGTTACAGATCCTTTCGCTGACACACCGCCATCGGGAGCAAGCCCCCTCCCACATTTTGATCTCCATGTATCAGATAGGTATCAGCCTGCTTTTGCCCTGCTTTTGCTCTGCTTTTGCTCTGCTTTTGCTCTGCTTTTGATCTGGCCCTTACATCCTTTTCGCTGACGAAGTCAGCGGTCTTTTGATCTGCGCTTTTGATTGTGATCTTGGGCGCCCCGTCAAACACGCTGGCCGAACGCAGGCTTGAATCCGTGGGTAACCCGG
>PJQF01000018.1_pt1 | contig 131184 bp, 117 predicted proteins | sample 1503741 | NCBI WGS metagenome assembly PJQF01 (sample SAMN07775949, study PRJNA414020) | Biofilm metagenome, whole genome shotgun sequencing project. | isolation source: biomolecule (vanillin) treated reverse osmosis membrane biofilm | place: India: Nagpur | collected 2017-03-21
GTGCATCGGGCGTTTTGAGACTGAAACAGGTGTAAACCTATTTCAGGACTAGACACGCTGTCGTGTGCCGATCAAGGCCAGCGACATCAGTAGCACGACCGCCCATGCAAAGGCTGTGACGCCCCAGCTTTGCAAGAGCAACCCGCCCGCCAACCCGCCGCCCGCTATACCCAGGTTCCACACGGTGACCAGCATCGACTGCGCGGCATCCGCCGACGCTCCCGCCGCCTTGGCCAATGCCGTTTGCAGCAACGCCGGCAAACCGCCAAACGCCAGGCCCCATAAAGCCACCGCGCTATAGATAACCGCGGGCGAACTGATCCAGAACGCCAGCATCCCGGCGATCAAGCCAAACAGCCCACAGCTGACCACCAGCAGTGCGGCCAACCACCGATCGATCAGCACGCCGGCTAACCAAATACTCAGCAGCGCTGCCAGGCCGAATACCAGCAATACCCGGTCGATGTCGGCAGTCATCCCGGCAGGCACCAGCAGCGGGGCGATATAGGTGTAGAGAATGTTGTGCGCCAGCACGTAGGTAAAGGTCACCCACAGCACGGGGCGTATGCCTGGCAACGCCAGTACTTGGCGCAGAGCCAGGCGCTTTTCGGCCGGTTCGCCGGCGAAGTCCGGGAGCTGCCAGCGCGCCCATACCAGCAGCACTAGCGTCAGGCCCGACATGATCGCAAAGCTCAGGCGCCAGCCGATGGCCGTGCCCAGGAGCGTGCCCGCCGGTACACCGAGGGACAAGGCCAGCGGAGCTCCCAGCATGGCCACGGCAATCGCCCGACCTTGCAGGTGTGGCGCGACCATGCGGCTGGCATACCCTGCCAGCAGCGCCCACAGCAGCCCGGCAAATACGCCGGCACAGAAGCGCGCGGCGAGGGTCAATCCGTAGTGGCTGGAAAGCGCGGTGACGCTGTTGACCAAGGCAAAGCCGCCGATGGCCAGCAGTAACAGCGGCCGCCGACGCCAGCTGCGAGTCAGCAGTGTAAGCGGGATAGCGGCGAGCAGTGATCCTAGGGCGTACAGGGTGACCAACTGGCCGACCAGTGCAGGCGAAACACTCAACCCCTCGCTCATCTGCGGCAACAGCCCGGCCGGCATGGTTTCGGTGAGGATGGTAAGGAAGCCGGCCGAGGCCAACGCCAGTAGGCCGCCGAGGGGGAGTGTGTCGCGTTGGGTGGCAGGTGCTGCATCGGTAAGTGAGGGGCTGTGGTTCATCGCGCTCTATCCATGCATAAGGGCAAGGCATCAGGGTAGAGGGCTGTTAAGGGCGGAAAAACAGGCTAAGGTTCCGAACTTATCGGACGCTGATGTCCGTAATCTACTGGGGTAGGGCGATGGACAGTCTGAGCGGCCTTTCGGTGTTCGTGCAGGTTGCGGAGATGCGTAGCTTTACGGCCGCTGGCCGCGTGTTGGGGGTGTCTTCTTCTGCCGTGGGCAAAAGCATTGCCCGCACCGAAGAACGCTTGGGCGTGCGCTTGTTTCATCGCAGCACGCGCAGCATCACCTTGACCAGCGAAGGGGCATTGTTCCTTGAGCGTTCGCGACGGATTCTGGCCGAGGTCGAGGCGGCGGAGCAGGAATTGACGGCGGCCAGCGCCACGCCCCGGGGCAAGCTGCGTATCAGCCTGCCACAAGTGCGCGGCCTGTTGCTGCCGGTGCTCAGTGACTTCATGCGCAGCTATCCGGACATTGAGCTGGAGGTGGATTTTTCCGACCGCATGGTGGAAGTGATTGAGGAAGGGTTCGATGCGGTGATTCGCACCGGCAAGCCGGAGGATTCGCGTTTGATGGCGCGGCATCTTGGGCATTACCGCTTGGTACTGGTCGGCACCCCGGCGTATTTCGCGCAATACGGTACCCCGCAACAACCACCGGACCTGGCCGGCCACGCTTGTCTGCGTCACAAGTTCTGCGCTACCGGCAAGCTTGAGCCCTGGCCCTTGCGCGCGGTGCCAGGCGCGGTGGAGCCTGTTTTGCGCGCACCGCTGATCACTACCACCATCGAGTCCCTCAACCATGTGGTGCTCGAAGGCCTCGGCGTCGCTTGCCTGCCGGACTTCATGGTCAACGAGGCGGTGCAGCAGGGGCGCTTGCAGCGGGTGCTGGACGACTACCTGGAACATCGCGGCAGCTTCTGGATGTTATGGCCATCAAGTCGCCACGCTTCGGCCAAATTGCGCGTGTTTATCGACCATATGTGTGCCGGGCTTTTTCCTGCAGGCCCCGTCCTGTAAGGCTGTGACGTTTTACCGACAGGAATGCGCGCGCCGGGACCCCGTTCTGTTGCACAATACCGCCCTGACTGTTTTCCTCAGGATTTTCGATGTCGACATCATTTCACTTGCGTAGCCTCGGGCTGGCGCTGGTGCTGGCGGGCGCCGCGGGCTGCTCGTCACCCAAGACCGCCATTTACGAACATGAGAATTTCGACGACTCCGGCACGTTCTCCCGTGATTACCCGGTCAGCGACGCGGCAGCCTGCGAGGCGGCGCGGCGCGCGCTGTTGAGCCAGGGCTACATCATCACCAGCAGCGATCCAAAGCTGGTCGTGGGTAACAAGAGTTTCCAGCAGACCGGCGAAACCCACCTGCAGATCAGTTTCAACGTGGTCTGCGCCGATGATGGCAAAGGCAATAACCACTCGACGATGTTTGCCAACGCCTTGCAGGATCGCTACGCGCTGAAAAAGGTCAACAACTCCGCTAGCCTCGGTGTGGGTGTGTTGGGCTCGGTGTCGATGCCGATTGGCTCCACCGATGACTCGATGGTGAAGGTGGCGAGCGAGACGGTTTCGGCGCCGAAGTTTTATGAGCGCTACTTCTCGCTCGTGGATGTATTCCTGCCGCAAGAAGTGAAGAAGGCTGCGCATATTCCAGAGACGCCAAAAGCGGAGCTGGGCGTGCCGGAGCCGAAAGCGGCGCCGGTTGCTGAAAAGGTTGAGACGCCAACGGAAACACCGGCAACGCCTGCCGCTTCGGAGCCGGTTGCCACGCCACCGGAGGCGGCACCGATTGCGCCCAAAGCAGAGCCTGCCGCAACGCCTGCCGCTGAGCCTGCCCCTGCGCCGACCAATCCAAACCTGCCGGCGCCCACAGAGGCGATTCCGCCCCTGCCAACCCCTTCGCAGTAACGTCGAGCGCTACGGGGTGGGTTTTTTCGACCTTCCCCCCGTAGCGGCTCAAGCTGCCACGGGCACCTTTGCGACCGATTACCCACACGCCAGCGGCTCAACACCGCCAGTGCGATGAGGCGCGCGCGTTCGTCTCACAGCCCTGAGTGCTAATTCCGCTCAGCGCTGCTACGTTTTATCTTGAAGTGCAGGAACGTCACGGCGTCGACATTTTTTCGTCATCACGGCACTTTAGGCTGGCTGTGCAGGTCATTTATTGGCAGCCGCTTTAAACCAACAAGGAGTCCACCATGGACGAATACCAAGAAGAACTGCTTGAGTACCACGCGTTTGAATTGGATCCGCTGGATCCGGTCGATGACGCAACCGAGCTGTAAGACCGACTTCAGGCGGAATGCCGCTGACTGCGGCGAAATTCCCCTGGGGTCTGGTTGTTCCACCGCCGGAACGCCCGTTGAAAGGCCTGGGCTGAGGCAAAACCGAGCAAGTAGGCGATCTCGCCGAACGCCAGCTCCGTATCGCGAATGTAGGTCATGGCCAAGTCGCGGCGGGTGTCGTTGAGAATCGCGCGAAACTGAGTGCCTTCTTCGGCCAGTTTGCGGCGCAGCGTCCAGGTAGGCAGCTTCAGGCGTGCCGCCACTTCTTCCAGGTCGGGCTCCCGGCCGCCATTGAGCATCGGCCCGAGCAACCGGGTGATGCGCTCGCGCAGGCTGCGCGTGCGGGTCAACTGCTCCAACTCGTGTTCACATAACGTCAACAACAGGTGCCAGGTACTGGGGCAGTGCTGCGGGTTACGCAGGGCCAGGGTCTGCTGGTTGAGGCGCAATTGATTGGCCTCGGCGCCGAAGTGGATCGGGCTGTCACCGAGTACACCGTACTGTTCGCTGTACGCCGGGGCTTCAAACTCGATCTCGATGCGCTGTGCCTGCACCGGTTGCTGTGCCACGCTCGACAATTGCTGCAGCCAGCCGGCGATGATCGAATCCACCACAAAGCGGTTGTAGGCGTTGTAAGGGCTGATGGAATAGAAACGCAGCCAGGCGCCCTCGGGGTCTTCGTGAAAGCTTGATTGGCCGCGGTAGTTGGAGCCGTACAGCGCTTCAAAACGCGTCAATGTTCGCGCCGCTTCTCGCACATTCGGTGCCTGTGCGGCAGTCACTCCGGCCAGCCCGGCCTGGCTCAGACGACTCAGTTGGCCCATGCGCAGCCCCAGGCCGGGGTCGCCGGTCAGTTGGATGGCGGCATGGCCCAGGCGCATGTAGCGCGGAATCGACAGGCGCGCACCGGCTTCGGCGAGGCGCGCCGGGTCCAGGCCGTATTGCAGCAGCAGTGGTTGCGGGTCCAGGCAGTGGCTTTGAATGGCGTCCGCCAGGGTGTGCACGAAGCCCACCGAAAGATCGCCCAGGCGCACCGGCTTCACGGCGCTACAACCAGATATTCAGCAGGCGCGCGCCACGGGCGTCATTGCCTGTGACGACGTGCCCGTTGCTGCTGAGGAAGCTGTGCCCGGCGGTGCCCAGGTCCCAGAATTGCCCGCGCAGGAATACGCTCATCCCGGCGTTTGCCTGGCTGATCGGCTGTTGGCTGATCAGGGTGAGGCGGCGCCAGGCTTCGCCTTCACTGAGTTCTTCGGGTTTGAGGCTGATTTCCTGCGGCGTGGAAACGCTTTTGAAACCGCGCCATGGACGGTCCCAGGTGTCGCGGCCGGTCACAAAGGCGGGCACTGCGACCAATTGCGCGCCTTGCTCGTTGAGTTTGCGGTAGTTGTCCGGGTACCAGCTGTCGCTGCCGATCAGGATGCCCAGGCGCCCGGCCGGGGTGTCGACCACGCTGACGATGTTCTCATCACCCGGCTCGATAAAGCCGCGCTCGTCGTAGATCGGGTAGAACTGGCGCTGTGGCTGGCCGACCGGCAAACCGTCCGCACCAAACACCAGGCTGGCGTTATATAACGCGCCATGCCCGACCTGCAGTTGCCCCTGACTGACACTCGGGTTGGGCAGGGCGATAGAGCCGGCCACCAGCGTGACCCCGAATTCTTTGGCCAGGCCGCCAAACAGCGCCTGATAGTCGCGGGCCATGGCCGGTGCTTTCATGCGCAGGTAAGCGTCGTCCATACGGTTATCGCCCGTGGCGCTGATCCACGCGCGGGCGAATTGCAACGGGTTGCTGGCCGACAGCCAATTCATTGCATCTTTCAGGTGAACCGCCTGGTACAGCTCGTTCTTCTCGCCGCTGAGCATCAGCCAGGTGCCGATGTGTTCCGGCAGCACGACAATCGTCTTGTCGTTGATCAAGCCTTTGTCCTGCGCGTTTTGCAGGTAAGCCGCGAGCTTCAGGTGCAGGCGTTCCAGGCTTTGATAATCAGCGGGAAACAGCTCCGGCTGGATACCCAGCAAGTTGCCACGATCGGCGGGTTGGCCTTCGTTGATGGCCAGGGTGATGCGCAGGTCCGACAGGTAATGCGCCACAGGGCGCTCCTGGGTCCAGACCAGATAAGCGGCGACGGCGGCAACCAGGGCCATGGTGACGGTGAACGCTAGAAGTTTACGCATGGGGCAACAGACAACAGACCGGGTGCAGGGTTCGCCGACTAGGGTAGGGCCCAGGCAGCGGCTTGCCAAGGGGCGCTGTACATTTGGATCAATAACTTGTCAGTTTCAGTCATTGAGCGCTCGTCCGTCGCCTCTTAGTCTGTGGGACATAAACCGATGGCGCGCCGTTCGAGCGCGTCACGTCCCGTGATGATCCGTTGTGGAGCTGTACCATGACCGCTGCTGCCTACCCGCACCTGCTGGCCCCGTTGGACCTGGGTTTTACCACCTTGCGCAACCGCACCCTGATGGGGTCGATGCACACTGGCCTGGAAGAAAAACCCGGGGGTTTCGAACGCATGGCCGCCTATTTTGCCGAGCGCGCCCGTGGCGGCGTCGGCCTGATGGTCACCGGCGGTATCGGCCCGAACGATGAAGGTGGTGTGTACGCCGGTGCAGCCAAACTGACCACCGACGAAGAAGCACAAAAGCACAAGATCGTGACCCAGGCGGTGCACGAGGCTGGCGGCAAGATCTGCATGCAGATCCTCCACGCCGGCCGTTATGCCTACAGCCCCAAGCAGGTCGCACCCAGCGCGATTCAAGCGCCGATCAACCCATTCAAACCCAAGGAGCTGGACGAGGAAGGCATCGAGAAGCAGATCCAGGATTTTGTCACCTGCTCGCTGCTGGCCCAGGTCGCCGAGTATGACGGCGTGGAAATCATGGGTTCCGAAGGCTACTTCATTAACCAGTTCCTCGTCGCTCACACCAATCACCGCACCGACCGTTGGGGCGGCAGCTACGAAAACCGCATGCGCCTGGCGGTGGACATTGTGCGTCGCGTGCGCGAAGCCGTCGGCCCGAACTTCATCATTATCTTCCGCCTGTCGATGCTCGACCTGGTGGAAGGCGGCAGCACTTGGGAAGAGATCGTGCAATTGGCCAAGGCCATCGAACAGGCCGGTGCGACACTGATCAACACCGGTATCGGCTGGCACGAAGCGCGTATCCCGACCATTGCCACTAAAGTGCCGCGTGGCGCGTTCAGTAAAGTCACCGCCAAGCTGCGCGGCTCGGTGAAGATTCCGCTGATCACCACTAACCGCATCAACACCCCGGAAATCGCCGAGCAGATCCTCGCCGAGGGCGATGCCGATATGGTGTCGATGGCGCGGCCGTTCCTGGCCGACCCGGAGTTCGTCAACAAGGCCGCTGCCGGCCGTGGGGATGAAATCAACACCTGTATCGGCTGCAACCAGGCCTGCCTGGACCATACGTTTGGCGGCAAGTTGACCACCTGCCTGGTCAACCCGCGCGCGTGCTACGAGACCGAACTCAACTACCTGCCGGTGAAACAGATCAAGAAGATCGCTGTGGTCGGTGCCGGTCCTGCCGGCCTGGCGGCGGCCACCGTGGCGGCTGAGCGCGGTCATCAAGTGACGCTGTTCGATTCCGCCAGCGAGATCGGCGGCCAGTTCAATATCGCCAAGCGGGTGCCCGGTAAGGAAGAGTTTTTTGAAACCCTGCGCTACTTCAAGCGCAAGTTGCAGACCACCCATGTCGAGCTGTGCCTCAACACCCGTGTGGATGTCGCGCAACTGGAGGCGGGCGGCTATGACGAAATTATTCTGGCTACCGGTATTGCGCCGCGCACGCCGGCCATCCCGGGGGTCGATAACGCCAAGGTGTTGAGCTACCTCGACGTGATCCTGGCGCGCAAACCGGTGGGTAAGCGCGTGGCGGTGATTGGCGCCGGCGGTATCGGTTTCGACGTTTCCGAGTTTCTGGTGCATGAAGGCGTCTCCACCAGCCTGGACCGCGAGGCGTTCTGGAAAGAGTGGGGCATCGACACCCAACTGCAAGCCCGTGGTGGCGTGGCAGGCATCCAGCCGCAGCCCCATGCACCGGCGCGCGAAGTGTTCCTGCTGCAGCGCAAGAGCTCCAAGGTCGGCGATGGCCTGGGTAAAACCACCGGCTGGATCCACCGCACGGGCTTGAAGAACAAGCGGGTGCAGATGCTCAACAGCGTCGAATACTTGAAGATCGATGACGAGGGCTTGCATGTCCGCATCGGCGCCGAGGGTGAACCTCAGGTGTTGGCGGTGGACACTATCGTCATCTGCGCCGGGCAGGATCCGTTGCGCGAACTGCACGATGGCCTGGTCGCCGCGGGCCAGAACGTGCACCTGATCGGCGGCGCCGATGTGGCCGCCGAGCTGGATGCCAAGCGCGCCATCAACCAGGGCTCGCGTCTGGCTGCCGAGCTGTAAGGCGGCCAAACGGGGCGGTGGTAGACTACCGCCCCGGTTTTTATGCAGATGCTTTCCGATGGGTCCTTTCGACTGGCTTCCCCGTGCTCCACTTGAACCCTTGCCGCTGGATTGGCTGAACGGGGTCGAGTTGGCCGTGCTACGGCTGGACCGCATCGACCCACTGATCAGCGGCAACAAGTGGTTCAAGCTCACCCAGCACCTGGCCGACGCGCAACAGGCCGGGGCCGATGGGATCATCAGCCTTGGCGGCGCGCACTCCAACCATCTGCACGCGCTGGCGGCGGCCGGCAAGCGGTTTGATTTCCCCACCGTCGGCCTGTTGCGCGGCCATTCTCAAGACACGCCCACCATCCTTGATCTGAAAGCCTTCGGCATGCAGCTGCATTGGCTGGGGTATGGCGGTTATCGCGCGCGTCACGACGCCGGTTTCTGGCGGCCATGGCGCGAACAGTATCCCCATCTTTATCCCGTGCCCGAGGGCGGCGGTGGAAGGGCCGGGGCAATGGGTTGCGGGGTGTTGCTTGAGCAGGTGCGCGCTCAACTGAACAGGCTCGGCTGGGCTGATTACGACGCGTGGTGGTTGGCGGCGGGCACCGGCACCACACTGGCCGGGCTGGCGCTGGCAGAGGCGGGTGTGCATCCGGTATTCGGCGCCTTGGCGGTGCCGGATGATCACGGAGTTGCGCAGAACGTGCAGGCGATTGTGCAGCACGGCTATGAACTGCTGGACGCGAGCCGCGGTGGCTTCGCCAAGGTCGACCCGTTATTACTCAATTTTATCCAGGCCACGGAACAGGCATGCGGCCTACCATTAGAGCCGCTTTATACCGGCAAGGCCTTGCTGGCGTTGAAGCAACAGATCGAGGCCGGACGCTTCGCCCCCGGCACTCGCGTGATCTTCGTGCACACCGGCGGCCTGCAAGGCCGCCGGAGCCTGCAGAGCTAGCGCTTAGGCATCATGCGTAACACGGTGTTATCGCGCATGAAGTAATGGTGATACAGACCGGCCACGGCATGCAGGCCGATCAGCCAATAACCGACGGTGCCGCCCAGCTCGTGCCATTCCTTGATCTGCTTGGACAGGTCTTTGTTTTCGCCAATCAAGGGCGGCAACTCGATCCCGTAGAACATCACGGAATGGCCTTGGGCACTGACGATCAGCCAGCCGAAAATCGGCATGCCGATCATGAACAGGTACAGCGCCAGATGCATCAGTGTCGCCAGTGCCGATTGCCATTGCGGCGGTGCCGGCACGATCTTCGGTGCAACGCCCAAGGTACGTGCAAACAGGCGCAGCCATACCAGCACAAACACGGTCAGGCCGAACATGTAGTGCATTTCTACAATCAGAGCCCGCCCGCCACTGCCTTTGGGAAAGACCCCGCGAAACTCAATGCAGGCGTAAACCACCGCCAGCAGCACCACCATCAACCAGTGCAGTGCAATCGACATGGTGCTGTAGCGCGTATCGGAATTTTTCCACGGCATCGCTTTCTTCCTCACTCATCAGGGCAAACCTCCGTTCTTTAGCGACGGAGTCCTATTACTGTAAGCCTGTTTTAGCGGGTTTGCCCGGTGCGAATGCCGTTGTATTGACCTCTATCAGTGGCTTTGCGGCATTTCACCGCGCGCCAGGCGCTGGTTGATGTCGCTAATCACCGCCGGCAGGTCGGCAATGGTGTCGATCAGGTAATGCGGGCGCGAACCTTTGAACAGCGCTTCGATACGTTTGCGCTCGCTGGCCAGGGTGGCCTGGTCCAGTGCACGAAACTGGTCGTAGTTCAGGCCCAGCGCGTTGCCCGAGCAGGTCAGGGCCACGGTCCACATTCCGGCGCGGCGCCCTTCGAGAATGCCCGGCACGGTGTCATCGACCTTCACGCACGCCGCCACATCGTCAATGCCCAGGGCGATCACGTTGGCCAGTGCCTGGGCGGGCCACGGGCGGCCGTTGGGCACTTCGTCGGTGGCGACCACGTGGTCGGCGATGTAGCCGTTGGTGGCGGCCAGGGCGACCACCTTGTCCATCACCTGTTTGGGGTAGCCGGAGCAGGAGCCGATCTTGATGCCTTGCACGCGCAGCCGGGCGAGGGTGTCGAGGGCGCCGGGGATCAGCGCCGAATGCTCGGCGATCTTCTCGATCTGCAGCGGCATGAAGCGTTGGTAAATGGCAGTCACGTCATCATCCGTTGGCGTGCGGCCGAAGGCCTTGCGGTAACGCTCGGCCACCTGCGGCTGGTCGCAGAGTGTACGGATGTGGTCCCACTTGCCCATGCCCATCGGGCCACGGGCCTCTTCGATGGAGACTTGCACGTCGAACTCGGCGAAGGCTTCGACGAAGATCTGCGTGGGGGCGAAGGAGCCGAAGTCGACCACGGTGCCGGCCCAGTCGAGGATGACGGCCTGCAAGGTATTGGGGTTTTGATAGTTCATGGCTGAGATCCAAACGATGAAAGGTTGATGTGCATGGCTTGCAACGCCTGGGCGATGGCGGCGACGGCGGCGTGCATCTCGGCCGCGTCGACATGGCCGATGCAGCCCACGCGAAATGTCTCTACTTCGGTCAATTTGCCGGGATACAGGATGAAACCCTCGGCCTTGACCCGCTCATAGAACGCCTTGAACTGGTAGCGCGGGTCTTGTGGGGCATGGAAGGTGACGATGATCGGGGCCTGGATCGCCGTGGGCAGGAAACTGCGCAGGCCAAGTTCGGCCATGCCGTCGAGCAATGCCTGGCAGTTGCGGGTGTAGCGTTGATGGCGCGCGGGCAGGCCGCCTTCCTCAACGTATTGCAGCAGGGCTTCGTGCAGGGCCGCGACCACATGGGTCGGCGGGGTGAAACGCCATTGGCCGGTCCTGGCCATGTAGCTGTGCTGGTCGAACAGGTCCATCGCCAGGGAGTGGCAGTTGCCTTGGGCGGCGGCCAGCGCCTGTTTATCGGCGAACACAAAACCCATGCCTGGCACGCCTTCCAGGCACTTGCCCGACGCTGCGATCAGCGCGTCGAACCGCACCTCGCGGGCATCGATCGGCAGCGCGCCGAAGGAACTCATCGCATCGATGATCAGCCGCTTGCCATGGTTTTTAACCACGTCGGCGATCTGCGGCAGCGGGTTGAGAATGCCGGTGCTGGTTTCACAGTGGATCAGCGCCACATGGGTAATGGCCGGGTCGGCGTGCAGCAGGCGGTCTACATCGGCGGCGGCAGTGGGCTCGTCTTCGGCGGTTTCGAAGGTGCTGAAATCGCGGCCGAGCACTTCGCAAATCCTGGCCACGCGTTTGCCGTAGGCGCCGTTGATCAGCACCAGTACCTTGCCATCACGCGGGACCAGCGTGCCGATGGCTGCTTCGACCGCGAAGGTGCCGCTGCCTTGCAACGGCACACAGTCATGGCTGTCACTGGCATTGAGGATCGCCAGCAGTTGCTCGCAGACACTCGCGGTGAGTTGGTTGAAGCGCTCGTCCCATGAGCCCCAATCCACCATCATCGCCTGGCGCGTGCGGGCGGACGTGGTCAGTGGGCCGGGTGTGAGCAGGATCGGCGCGGTGCGGGTCATCTGGGGTCCTCGCGGGCATTGGGGTTAAATCTAAGGCGCCTAAATTGCAGTTTGGCTTGTTATCAATCAAATTGTTTGTTGTTATGCGAGCTATCAGTGAGGCCGATAGCTATGAATTTGTTCCAACTGCGCGCATTCGATGCCGTGGCCCGTGAGGGCAGTTTTACCCGCGCAGCGGCGCGGCTATTCATCAGCCAGCCGGCGGTGACCGGGCATATCAAGGCGCTGGAGGAGCATTACCAGATCCCGCTGTTGCGGCGTACCGCACGTCGCGTGGAATTGACCGAGGAAGGCGCACGCCTGGCGGCGATCACCCGGGCGATCTTCGGCCTGGTGGACGAGGCGCAGACGCTGCTGGAGGCCAATCGGCAATTGCTCACCGGGCGCCTGGAAGTCGCCGCGGACGGCCCGCACCTGGTGATGCCGATGATCGCGCGGCTGCGCGCACGTTACCCAGGCATTACCGTCAACTTGCGGTTGGGCAATGCCCAGGAAACCCTGGCAGCGCTGTTGTCGGAACATGCCGATGTGGCGGTGCTGACCGAGGTGGAGCCGCGCAGTGGCTTGCATCTGCAGGCCCTTGACGAATCGCGGATCTGCGCCTTGGTTCCGGCCGGGCACCCTTGGCTGGCCGACCCGGCGGGCATTCGCCTGGAGCAATTGCACGAAGTGATCATGGTGCTGCGCGAGCCCAGCTCCATCACCCGTCGCACCTTCGACAACGCGTGCGCGATCGCGGCTGTGCAGCCCAGGGTGTTGCTGGAGCTGGACAGCCGCGAGGCGGTCACCGAAGCCGTCGCCGCTGAATTGGGGGTAGGGGTGGTGTCGTCGATGGAGGTCAGCCCTGACCCGCGGGTGCATGCCATTCCCTTGCAGGGCGACGGGCTGGTGAACCGGCACCTGCTCGGTTGCATGGAGCGACGTCGCTCATTGCGCCTGATCCAGGCGTTTTTCGAGTTGGCGTCTTGACGGTTTTTTGGTGGAACGATGGGTTCTTGCGCTATAAACTCTGCCCCCAAAGCGCCGGCCAGTAGACGTTTCGGCGCGATGGACGAAAAGAGAGTGAGTCATGGGCGCACAGTGGAAAGTCAAACATAAAGAAGCGGCATCCAATGCCAAGGGCAAGATTTTCGGCAAGCTGGTGAAAGAAATCACCATCGCCGCCCGCAACGGTGCCGACACCGCGACCAACGCCCACTTGCGTCTGGTGGTGGAGCAGGCCAAAAAAGCCTCGATGCCCAAGGAAACCCTGGAGCGCGCCATCAAGAAAGGCGCCGGCCTGCTGGGTGAAACCGTGCAGTACCACCGCGTGACCTACGAGGGTTTCGCGCCGCACCAGGTCCCGCTGATCGTCGAATGCGTCACCGACAACATCAACCGTACCGTCGCGGAAATCCGCGTGGCATTCCGCAAGGGCCAATTGGGCGCCTCCGGCTCGGTGGCGTGGGACTTCAACCATGTCGGCCTGATCGAGGCTTCGCCAGACAGCCCTGACGCTGATCCGGAAATGGCCGCCATTGAAGCGGGCGCTCAGGATTTCGAAGACGGCGAAGAAGAAGGCACCACCTTGTTCATCACCGAAACCACCGACCTCGATGCCGTGCAAAAAGCGCTGCCGGAGCAGGGTTTCACCGTGCTGTCGGCCAAGCTGGGCTATATCTCGAAGAACCCGGTGAGCGGCTTGAGCGATGAGCAGATGGCCGAAGTCGAAGCCTTCCTGGAAGGCCTGGACAACCACGATGACGTGCAGGATATGTTCGTCGGTCTGGCCGGCTGATTTGTAGCTGAATATATGCAGTAAAAATGTGGGAGCGGGCTTGCTCGCGAATGCAGTGTGTCAGTCGCCAGATCAGCTGACTGACACGCCGCATTCGCGAGCAAGCCCGCTCCCACATTGGTTTAGTGGTTTGGCAGAGACCTCAGCAGCGATTCGATCTCTTCGAAGCCCGGTCGCGCCAACACATCCGGCTGGCAGCATCGTTTCTGCAGGTCTAGCAGTGCCTCGTCGTTGAACGCGGTGTCGACCCGCTCCAGCAATTCCCCCAGCAACACCCCAAACGCGCGCACTTCGATGCGCTGCAATGCCCGGGTTTCCAAGGTGTCCGCCGTGGCATGGAACGACGCCGCGCCGAAGTCCCCGAGCAAGCAATCGCCTGCCGCATTCCACAAAATATTGTGGCCGTACAAATCGCCGTGGGTGATGCCGTGCCGGTGTAAGTGGGCTGCCACCGAGGCAATGCCGCGTGCCATGCGCAACGCCACTTCAACGCTGAAACGCGTGTCCGGCGCGTAGATATCGCGCGTGCAGGACGCCAGGCTCGGCAATGCCGCCAGGTTGCGGTAGCTCGGATCGATCAGGTCCATGACCAGTGCGGCTTGGTCATCGGGATGACCGTTGATGCGGCCTTCTACCTTGATCAGGTTGGGGTGTAAACCGGCGGCGATGCACGCCTGCATTTCATGCAGCGGTGAACCGTCGCTGGTGATCGTGCCTTTGTACAGTTTGACGGCCACAGGCTTGGCCGCTGCTGCCCACCGCGCTTTACGAATGATCCCCGAGGCGCCTTCGCCGAGCACTTCGCCCAGGTCCAGTTCTGACCAGGGAATGTTCGGCGTCACGTCATCAGCGGCCACGTCCACGGCCATTTCCACCGGGTTACCGGCATAGGCCAGCCACGTCAGGCTCGGCAGCGTCAGCAGCCATTCCGGCAGTTGGGTCAGACGGTTGGAGGCGATGCGGATCAGCTCCAGGTTTTTGCAGTTGGCCAGGCTCTCCGGCAGGTGCTCCAGATGGTTGCCGGCCAGCATCAGTTTCTGCAGCAACGGCCGCTCGCCCAATTCGCTGGGCAGTTGGCTGATGCAGTTGTCGGTGAGGATCAGCCAGCGTAGCTGCGGCGGCAGCGCGGCGGCGGGTACATGGCTGATCTGGTTGGCCTTGAAGCCGATCATGCTTAACTGGGCGCACTGGCCCAGGCATTCGGGCAGCGCGGTAAACGCATTGTCCGAACAGAACAGCACCCGCAAGTGCGACAGGCGATGCAGGTCGTCCGGCAGGCTGCTCAGGGCGTTACCCGTGAGGTTGAGGATTTCCAGGGTGTCGGCCAGCTCGAAGATCTCTTGCGGGAATTCGGTCAGCCCGCAGGACAGGTCCAGACGCTTGGTACCGGCCAATTGGCCAGTCTTGAGTTGGTCGAGGGTATTCATGAACGGCGCGGTCACTCGGCAATAGGCGGTAAAAGGCGCTCATGATACCGGGTCGGGCGCACGTTGCGGGCAGACGGTTTGCAATTGGTTCAGGCGGCTGGCAGTGCGGGCGAGGTCGATGGCCTGGCCTTCCAGAGACGCGGTCAACGGCTGTTGGCCGATCAGGGTCAGGCGTTTGTCCTGGTCGTAGAGCACGTCTATCAGGTTGATAAAACGCTGCTGCACAGCAATGGGACACTCGGCCAGTGGCGGCAGGCCATCGATCACCCAGTGGTCGAAGTCCACGCATAGCAGCAGGTAATCCATGACGGCTGTGAGCTGTTCGCACAGGTCATTGAAGGTGAACACGATGGTGCGCGCCTGATGGCCGCGGCAAACCAGCTGGCGGTTGCCGACCGTCAGGGCGTGTGCCGGGCCTTGTGTGGCGGGCAACCCGAGCGCTTCACGCTGGTCGGTGGTACCCGGCCATACATACTGGCCGCCGGTAAAGCGCTGTTCGGCATGGGCCTGGGGCAAGCTGCGAAAGTCCTCGGGCGAGCTGACCTCCAACACCGCCATACGCGCGGCGATCAGGTCAATCACCGGCTTGAACCGCTCGTGGTACAGCGGGTTGGGCAGCAACCCTTCGGGCGCATAGTTGGAGGTCACCAGCACCAGCACGCCGCGCTGGAACAACGCTTTGAACAACCGGCTGATGAGCATGGCATCGCCGATGTCGTGGACGTGGAATTCGTCGAAACACAACACCCGGCAACCCGCCAGCAGCTCATTCAGGGTGGCGGCCAGGGCGTCGTCATGCTCACGGTGCTTGAACATGCCCCGGTGCAGGCGGGCAAAAAAAGTGTGGAAGTGCACACGCTGCTTCTCGGCAATCGGCAGTGCCTGGAAAAAGCCATCCAGCAGCCAGCTTTTGCCACGCCCCACCGGGCCATACAAGTAAAGGCTGCGGGTGGGGCGCCCGGCGAGCAGGTGCTGGGTTTCGCGAGCGAGGGCAGTGATTGCCCGGGTTTGGCCGGCACTGAGGGTATAGCCCTGTTGCTCGGCCTTCGTCTGAAAAAAACGCGCGATCGGGGACGCGTCCGGGGTAGCCGTTTTGTTACCGAGCAGACGCTGAATCAAGGAAAGCACAGCCAATGCGATTCACTCTGTATTTCTGTGGTCCCTCACTTTAGGGCGCTCGGCGTGATTTGACCAATAGAGAAGGGCGCCGGCAGCTATCTCGAAAAGGCATGGATGGCGGCAAAACCTGACCGAACTGGCGGTTTATCGTTAAATGGCTAACCTCATACAAAGTTGTCACCCCTGTATAAGGAATTGGGGCTGTGAAGGGACGAGCAGTATTGGCAGTAATGGGCGCCATGCTCTGTAACACGTTGCACGCTGCGCAACTTCAGGTTGAGGTGCGCATTGAAGTGCAGCGCGGTTGTCAGCTGGTGGGCACCACCCGCAGTGCTGGCATCGAGCAACTTGGCGTACTGGATTTCGGCAGCGGCCCGCGTCTGGACGACGCGGCCGGCCCGCTCAGTGCGGCGCTGATCAGCCAGCGCCAACCGCGCCTGGAATGCAACCCTGATACACCTTACCAAGTGCGCGTGGATGGCGGCCTGCATGGCGGCACGGGCGAAGTGCGCTACCTGACCACCGCCACATCCTCCACCCCACCCATCGCTTACCGACTCTACGCCGACGCCGCGCGGCGTATCCCCTTGCCCGTGAATGAGCCCCTGAGCGGTCGCGTGCCGGACTCCGGCAGTGTCGATCTGCCGTTGTACGGGCGCATTGAACCGCTCAAGGACATCCCCGCCGTCGGTCGCTACACCGACCTGCTCAAGGTCACGGTCACATGGTAAGCCGGGGCTGGGCCCTCGTGGCGATGGGCGGCCTGTTGCTGCTGGCCGACGACGCCCAGGCGGCAGTCACCGGGCAGATCCACGCACGCCTGGTGATCACTGCCAGTTGCCAAGTAAGCAAAGGCGTTGAGGGCGCACCGGTCAGCCCTTCGGGCGGCGGTGCATTGCTCGACTTCGGTAGCCAGGGCCCGACATGGAGCAACCCATTGGGCGCCGGGGTGACTGACGGCGCCAGTGCCCCGGTGTCGGTGTCGTGCAACCCCTCGGTGGTCAGCAGCTTCACGGTGACCATTGACGGCGGTGCCCACGGTGACGGCACCACGCGACGCCTGAGCAACGGGCGCTACACCATTCCGTATCGGCTGTCCGCTGACGCGCTAGGCCACATCGCCTACAGCATCGGCCAGCAACACAATTTCGTCGTGGCCCAGGGCACACAAGTACCGATCCCGGTATTCGGCTCGGTGGTGGCGAATACCAGGGCCCTACCGGCCGGCATCTACACAGACACCCTGACGGTGACTCTGGATTGGTAAACCATGAGGATGAAGATCATGCATGCACTCGTATCGAAAGCCGTTTTTCCATTGATCGCGCTGGTGTGGGTGTCGGGCGCGCAGGCGGCGACCGTGGCCGGCACCGTGAGCGCGACCCTGGTGCTGACCAGCAGCTGCCAGGTCAATGGCGCGGCGGCCACCGGCGGGATGAGCTTCGGTAACTTGAACTTCGGTACGGCCAATAGCCTGTTCACCGAAGCCGATGGCCAGGTGTTGGGCGGAGGCGGCGGGGCGTTGTCGATTCTGTGCTCGGCGGGTACCACGCCGACATTGACGGTGTCTGCCGGCGCCAATGACGGCAAGTCCACGGGCGGCGCGCGCGCACTGTATGACGGCGTCGCCAATTACGTGCCCTACGATCTGTATACCGACAGTGGCCATTCGAATTTGCTGGCAATCGGTGGGGTGATCAACCTGGCGCCCAGTACCGGTGTGGCTCAAGCCGTGAATATTTACGGCAAAGCCAATGGCAAGGCGGGGCTGCCGGCCGGTACTTACACCGACACGGTTAACGTGACCCTGACGTTCTGAGAGCCATGAGCCGTGCAGCGTGGGCGTTGGCGGTGTGCATCGGCTGGGGAATGCCGGTGTCGCTGCAGGCGGTAACGAGCCAGTCGTTCCAGGTCAGCGCGACCATCACCCCCGGCTGCCTGGTGGTCGGCGGTGGCGCCAATTACGGCAGCCTGGCCTTCGGCACGTATTCGGCACTGGCCACCAGCACGGCGACCGTCGCGCTTACCGGTGGCGTGACCCTGCAATGTACCCCGGGGGTTGCGCTGAATATGACGGTTGATGGCGGTTTGCATAACAACAGCGGCCGCCGCCTGCAGCTCAATAGCGGCAGTGCGCAGGTTGGCTATCAGCTGTTTCGCGACGCGGCCTTCAGCCAGAGCCTTGGGATCAGCCAAAGCGTCAGCGTGGCTTACAGCAACGCCGCGAATATTACCTTGCCAATTTATGGGCGAGTGCAGTTACCGGGTAATCAGCCTGGGGGGACGTACAGCGACACATTGCAGGTGCAACTGTCGTGGTAAAGCGATTGGCAATGAGGAGTAAGACCTATGTATGCAGCGTCCCGGCACTGGTGGGCAGCGGGTTTGAGCGGGTTGTTGGGGTTGGCGGCGGGGCAGGCCCCGGCGGCCAGTTCAGTGCTGATCTGGCCGATTGATCCGGTGCTGGAGGCCGATCAACAGGCCAGCGCACTGTGGCTGGAAAATCGCGGCACGGAAACCGCCAACCTGCAAATCCGCGTGTTTGCCTGGTCCCAGAGCGGCTTCGATGAGCAGTACCAGAACCAGCGCGACGTGATCGGCAGCCCGCCAGTGGCGAAAATCGAACCGGGCCAGAAGCAATTGGTGCGCCTGACCCGTACCAAACAAGTGCCACCGGGCCAGGAGCTGGCCTATCGCATCATCATCGATGAGATCCCTTCGGCGACGCCTCCACCGGCGCCTGCGGATGGCAAGACTGCCGCTGCGATCCGTTTCCAAATGCGTTATTCGGTGCCCTTGTTCTCTTATGGCCCCGGCCTTTGGAGCAAGGTTGACGGCACACGCGACCGTGACCCCAAGAGCGCGGGCAAGCCGGACTTGAGCTGGAAAAAAGTCACCGTGGGCGGGCGCAACTACGTCGAAATGCGCAACCAGGGTGCCGTGCACGCGCGCTTGACCGATGCCACATTCAAGCAGGGCGGCCAACCTCGTCCGCTGGTGGAAGGCTTGATGGGGTATGTGCTGCCGGGTGCGACCATGCGCTGGCCAGTGCCGGCTGGACTGCCGGCCGATCAGCCGCTGCAGGTACGCGTCAATGGTGCAACGCAATTGGAGAGCCTTGCGCCGGGGCGATAAAACACTGCTGTCGGGCAAGGATCAGCCCGTTGTGTTAACGGATGGAGATGTCCATTGATGGACACAAAGCCTTGGTGAGCCTCGATAGGGCTCGTTGTCTATGGCGATCGGTGTGGGTGGTCAGTGGCTTGTCCGGGCTGGTGCTTGCGCCTCTGGGCGCGGCCGCGCCGTTGCCGCCCCCGCCGAGCAGTATGGAGGCTGTTGCCGATGCACAGTTATTCCTGGAGTTGGTGGTCAATCAGCGGGACACCGGCCGCGTGGTCGCCGTCAATCAGCGCGCCGGGCAGCTGTTTTTGCCGGCGTCGGTGTTGCAGGAAGTCGGCATGAAACTGCCGGGTGAGGTCCCCGCCGAGGTGGCGCTGGAAAATCTGCCAGGCCTGCACACCGATTACGACAGCCAGGGCCAGCGCCTGATGCTCACGGTGCCGCCTGCCTGGTTGCCGGAGCAGTTTATCGGCAGTCGTGACAATTACCCGCGTACCCAGGCGCTGACCAGTTTCGGGGCGTTGCTCAACTACGACGCCTACCTCAACGATACGGATGACGCGGGCACCTATCTCGGTATCTTCAACGAAGTCAGGCTGTTCGATACCTGGGGCACCTTGTCCAATACCGGCCAGTACCGCACCACTATTGGCCGGGAGACCGTTGGCAGCAGCCTGGACAATGGCTATCGGCGTTATGACACCACCTGGCGATTCTCCGACGATGAACGCCTGTTGACCTATGAAGCGGGCGACGTCATCAGCGCTGCCTTGCCCTGGAGCACCTCGGTGCGCCTGGGCGGGGTGCAAGTGTCGCGGGACTTTGCAGTGCGCCCGGACCTGGTCACCTACCCCTTGCCGCAGTTTGCCGGGGAGGCGGCTGTGCCGTCGTCGGTGGACCTGTTTATCAATGGTTATAAGTCCAGCAGCGCCGATCTGCAGCCTGGCCCCTACACCCTCACCAACGTGCCGTTTATCAACGGCGCCGGGGAGGCGGTGGTGGTCACCACCGATACGCTGGGTCGGCAGGTCTCGACCACGGTGCCGTTCTATGTCACCAGTACCCTGTTGCAAAAGGGCTTGTCAGACTTCTCAATGGCAGCCGGTAACCTGCGCCGCGATTACACCCTGCGCGATTTCGGCTACGGCCCCGGCGTGGCCAGCGGCACCTTTCGTTACGGGCTGTCGGACACGGTTACCCTGGAAAGCCACGCCGAAGCCTCCAATGACCTGACCCTGGGCGGTGTGGGCGGCAACCTGCGCGTCGGCAATGTCGGCGTGCTCAACACGGCTATCAGCCAAAGCCAGTATGACGGCCGCACCGGGCAGCAATTGAGCCTGGGCTACCACTACAGCAACCCGCGTTACAGCCTGTCGTATCAGCGCGTGGAGCGCCGCGATCAATATGCTGACCTGAGCCTGATCGACACCCCCTACGCCAGCCTCAGCAAGCGCAGCCAGCAGGCGACTCTGAGCGTTAACCTCAACGATTTCGGCAGCCTGGGCGTGGGCTATTTTGATGTGCAGGCCGCCGACAATTCTCGCACCCGCCTGGTCAACATGACCTGGAGCAAGTCGCTGTGGCGCAACAGCAGCGTTTACCTGTCGGCCAACCGTGAAGTCGGTGACAGCAGTTGGGCGGTGCAGGCGCAAGTGGTGGTGCCCTTCGACGTCTACGGCAGTCTTAGCCTGGGCACAGAGCGCAGTAAAACCGGGCAAAGCCAGCAGCGGGTCAATTACAGCCGTGCGGTGCCTGTCGAGGGGGGCGTGGGCTTCAACCTGGGTTACGCCAGCGGCGATGGGCCGGCCTATCGTCAGGCTGACCTGACCTGGCGCCTGCAGTCGGTGCAGTTGCAGGCGGGCGTGTATGGCAGCAGCGATGCGCAAACACGCTGGGCAGACGCTACCGGCTCGCTGGTGTGGATGGACAATCAAGTGTTCGCCGCCAACCGCGTCAACGATGCGTTTGTGGTGGTGAGCACGGATGGCGTGGGGGGCGTGCCGGTGCGCTACGAAAATCAGGTGGTCGGCGAAACCGACCGCCACGGCCACCTGTTGGTGCCGTGGACCAGCGCCTACTACCGCGCCAAATATGAGATCGACCCGTTGAACCTGCCGTCCAACGTGCACGTGCCGAATGTGGAGCAACGGGTTGCCGTGCGCCGGGGCAGCGGCTACTTGCTTGAGTTCCCGCTGCGCCGGGTGCTCGCAGCGAGCATCACGCTGATCGATGCCCGGCATCAGGAACTGCCCCTGGGCAGCCAGGTACGCCATGAGCAAAGCGGTGCCCTGGCGGTGGTGGGCTGGGACGGCCTGGTGTACCTGGAAAACCTGGCGGCCCATAACACATTGCAAGTCAGCGTCGGTGACGGCCAGACCTGCCAGGCAACGTTCGAGCTGGATACCACGCAAGCGCAGGTGCCGCTGATCGGGCCATTGGTGTGCCAATGACATAAGGAGTGTGCGTGTGCGGGTCAAGGAATGGTTGTTGGGGTGGCTGCTGTTATCAAGCCTGGGGGTGTCGATGCCGGTGCAGGCGGTGTGCTCGGTGGTCGCCACCGTGCCCGCCAGCTTTGGCACGTCGGTGAGTTCGATGACCGTGCGTACCACCTCCCAGCCCAGCTCAACCACCAACGCCGGCTTGAGCTGTACCCCGGCGGTGCTGTCGGTATTGACTTCCAGCGACCATTTCTACGCGACCATCACCGGTTCGTCACAGGGCGGCCTGGTCGGGCCGACCGGAGATGTCATCAACTATACGATCTACGCCAACAACACCCCGTCGTTTCCAATGACACGTGGTACTGCGTTCGATTTTGGCGGCAGTGGCGGCATCGCCGCGTCCCTGGGGCTGGTCTTTGGGCCCGGCACAAAAGTAGTGCCGCTGTACTTTGCCACCACGCTTGGCAGCAACGTGGCGGCGGGTGTGTACAGCGAGACCCTGAGCATTTTCTGGAACTGGAATTATTGCTCGGGCATTGGCATTGGCGGGGTATGCCTGGGCCGCGAGATCAACAGCGGCACGACCACGCTGAACGTCAGCATGACCGTGGTCAATGACTGCCAGATCACCACACCACCGATCGCATTCGGCAGTGCCCCGGTGGTCAGTGCCTTCGCCACAGTCACCGGGCAGGCCAGTATTGCCTGCACCAAGGGCAGTGCGTATACCGTCGGGCTCAGCGATGGGCAGAACCCGGTCAGCGTGGGCGGCCGTCGGCAGATGGTGTCCGGCAGTAATGTGCTTGCCTATGACATCTTCCAGGGGGCGGGCTCCACCCGCTGGGGTAGCGTGGGCGCGGCGCGGCGAGCCAGCGCCTCGGCGGAGATCAACCCGGGCAACGGCTTGGGCACCGGCAGCCAGGTATTCAATTACAACGCGAAAATCTACACCGACCAGGCCACCCCGCCGGGCGGCACTTATCTCGACAACGTGGTCCTGGACGTGGGTTTCTAGAACTTCAACATCGGTGTGGAGGGCTGATCCACCGGGCTGACCATCGCATAGTTGTACCCGGCGCCGGACCAGTACTCGGCTTGCAAACCATCGGCGCTGCGGCTGCCACGGGGCAGGAAACCGTTGTCCGGGCCCGGCGGACGGATATAGAAGCTGATACGGCGACCTGTCGGGTCTTCGTACAGCACCATGGCTGCCGCGCCTTGGTCCGTGGTGAGCAGGCGCCCGCTCACCGGTTTGAAACCGGACGGGCTCAAGTCCGGCAGGCGATGCGCCTGGTTGAAATAACGGTCCAGCCAAGCCTGCATGCTGCCGCCATCCTGCGTCGTGTAGTCGGCGGGCATGATGCCGTCCTGGGCAAACAGGCGGTAAGCCTGCATGGCATCGGCCATCGGCAACATCGGCGGTTGAGTGGCTTCGCGCGCATGCCAACCCGCCACGCCGCCGAGGCTGACGGCGATCAGCAACACGGCGGCGGTGGCGAAGTGGCGACGGGACTGATGCTTGATCCGTTGGCGAATCAGTGCCGGGTCCAGGTCGGGGTTGGCCGGTTGTTGCAAGGCACCGCTCAGTGACGCACGCAGCAAGTGCGCATCCTGCTGCCACGCCTGTACCTGAGCGGCGACGTCGGGATGGGCCGCCAGGTAGGTTTCAAGCACGCGGCGGTCGCTCTCCAACAGTTGGTGGTCGACGTAGGCATGCAAATCGCGTTCGCTGGGGGGCAGGCTGATCATTTGAGTATCCGCAGGGAAGGGCTGGTAATTTCGCCATCGCTGAGTTGACGCAAGGCTTGGCGCGCCCGGGACAGGCGCGACATAACGGTGCCCACAGGCACCTTCAGAATATCGGCAACTTCCTTGTAGCTTAAGCCTTCGACCGACACCCACAGCAGCAGGGCGCGTTGTTCGGCGGTGAGTCGGTCGAAGGCTTGCAGGGTCGATTGGGCGATCACGGTGCGCTCCACCGAGGGCTGCGCGTCGTCACGGCCGGTGAAGAATTCGAGCATGCGTGCATAGCGCCGACTGCGGCGGTGGGTATCGAGGAACTGCCGGTAGAGGATCGAGAACAGCCAGGCGCGAAGGTCGCCTTCCAGGCGTTTATCGGCCCAACTGATGATCGCCCGTTCCAGGGTCGACTGCACCAGATCGTCGGCGCTGCTGGCGTTACGCGTCAGTGACACGGCAAACCGCCGCATTCTGGGGATGAGTTCACGTAACTGTTCGTCGAGTTCATGCATGGCTGCGATTCTGATCGGTTTTGCAGAGGAAGACGCCAGCCAGCGTGAGTTATTCCATCAATGGCTGTGGGAAATTTTTAGGTTCTAACTAGGGATCATCTGCAATGCAGAAGGGGCTGTAATACAGCTCCCACACCTCAATCAATCGTCGTAACCGCCGGGAACAACTTCGGCGGTTAACTGATGAGGATGTATGCATGACATGTTCTCCGACCGATAAACGTTTATTTTTCCGAACTGCATTGGCTCACTTGCCTGCCGCTCAGCAAGTCGTGTTTGAGCAGTGGGGGTGCGGCCTGTCTACCAAGGCTGCCTACGACAGTGTGCACCACGCTATCGAGTTTCAAGCGGCGCTGTCACCGCAAGCGATTGCTGCAGTGTGGGCGGGCCAGCGTATCAGCTATGAACAACTCAACCGTCAAGCCAATCGCTTGGCGGTGCACTTGATTGAGTTGGGCGTGAAACGCGGCGATACGGTGGGACTGTTCGTCGAGCGTTCGATTCCCATGCTGGTGGGGCTTTTGGCGGTGTTGAAGGTCGGCGCCGCGTATGTTCCTCAAGACGTCAGAATCGTACCGACGCTGCAACTGAGCATGGTGCTGGAGTCGTTGACCAGCCCAGTGATTCTGACCCTGTCGAACCTGGCCGATTGCATACCGGCCGCTTCGGCCCATCGCTGCCTGAGCCTGGACACGTTTCTGGCCGAAACACCCTGGATCACCGAGGACAACCGTCAGGCGTTCGCCGCTGCCGACACCGATGACCTGTGTTTCGTGCTGTTCACCTCTGGCACGACCGGACGGCCCAACGGCGTCTGTGTCAGTCACCGCAATGTGTGCAACATCCTGCTGACGCAGCCAGGGCGGATGGGCATGGCACCGGGGTGCAACGTGGGGCAGATCCTCAATATCGGTTTTGATATGGCGGCCTGGGAAATACTCGGTTGTCTGGCGCATGGAGCGACCTTGTTGATTCGTGGTAAAGACATTGCGCAAACCGCTGCACAGTGCCACGTGTTAATCGCAACACCCTCGATATTGGCGAGCCTTGACCCTGAACAGTGCCCTGACCTCAAGACTGTTGCGGTGGCGGGCGAGCCCTGCTCCCAGGCGCTTGCCGAGCATTGGGCCGAGCACTGCACGTTCTACAACGGCTGCGGCCCCACTGAAACCACCATCGTCAATACCTTGCACCGGCATGTGCCTGGCACCCTATTGACCATCGGCAAGCCGACACCGAATAACACCGTGTATGTGCTCGACGAACACGGCCGCGCGTGTGAGCTGGGTGAAACCGGTGAAATGTGGGCCGGCGGCGCAGGGGTAACGGCCGGTTACTTGAACAATCCTGCACTGACCCAAGAGCGCTACCGCCCGGACCCCTTTATAGGCGGTGATGCCATGATGTTTCGTACACGGGACTTGGGGCGCTGGACGGACGAAGGGCAACTTGAACACTTGGGGCGCGTCGATGATCAGGTAAAGGTTCGCGGGTTTCGTGTGGAATTGGATGCCGTGTCCACGGCCCTGGAGGCTGGCGATGGCTGCACACGGGCTGTCACATTGAAACTGGACAGCCGCAATCTAGTCGCTTTTGTCTCGCCTGCCAGTGCTGACGTCGAGTCTTGCCGAGCCCAATGCCAGCAGCGCCTGGCCTACTACTGTGTGCCGTCGTCCATCTACGCGATGGAGCATTTTCCACTGACCGCCAGGGGCAAAATCGACAAGGCAGTGTTACTGCAACGGGCTCGGGAGAGGCACGTGGCAAGGTTGGCGCTCGCGACTGAGGAGGCCGCTCATGATTGATGCGCTGACCCGTACTGTCGTACCGCCCAAGCCGGCGTTATGGCGCCGCTGGACGTCACTGCCGATGTTTTCTTACTACAACCGCCTGATGGCAGTGGTGCTGCTGGGTAACGCAGCGTGTGTGCTGATGGTTGTCGACGTTCACACCATCACAGTTGAAACGCTCTCGGACATGGTGTTGATCAACCTGTCGGTTGCCATTCTGATTCGCCAGCAATATCTGATCAACGCACTGTTCTGGCTGGCGACCCGCGTTCCGCTCGCATGGCCGCTACGTGTGCGGCGCAGCGCGGCCAAGGTCTACCACTTTGGGGGGCTGCACAGTGGCGCAGCGGTGGCGGCGACCGGCTGGTTTGCGGCCATGGTCGGTGTTCAGGTCGCGCGCCATCTGCAGCAGCCGGGCAGCGTTTCGTCAGCCTGGTTGTGGCTCAGCAGCGTGCTGCTCGGCCTGTTGATGTTGATCGTGGTCATGGCGCTGCCCTGGATTCGTGGCCGGTTTCACAATGGCTTCGAGCGGGTCCATCGGTTCGCCGGTTGGGGCGCACTGCTGCTGTTCTGGGGGCTGACGTTACTGGCGTCCAGCGAAGCTTCGACGCCCTTGTCGCACAGTGGGTCGTTCTGGGTGCTGGTGCTGCTGACGCTGAGTATTGCGTCGCCTTGGTTGCGTCTGCGTAAGGTGGCCATTAAACAAACGAGGCCTTCGACGCATGCGGTCCTTACCCGTTTCAGCCACACCACGCCTTTCGCAGGTTCATCCACCGCGATCAGCCGAAACCCACTGCTGGAGTGGCATTCATTTGCGAATATTCCTGCGCCAGGCGAAGCGGGGTTTCGCCTGATCATTTCCAGAGCCGGAGATTGGACCGGGCGTTTCATCGAGGACTTGCCCAGCCACGTATGGGTCAAGGGCATCACTACGGCTGGCGTTGCCAATGTGGAAACCCTGTTCAAGTCAGTGGTGTATATCGCCACCGGGAGCGGCATCGGGCCGGTCATGCCGCATTTGCTTGCAGCTCAGGTGCCGATCCAGTTGATCTGGTCTACCCGCAGCCCGAGGAAGACCTACGGCGATGAGTTGGTCGACGAAATCCTGCGCGCCCAGCCCGGCGCATTGATCTGGGACACCGACGAGCGCGGTAAACCGGACTTGGTGCAACTGGCTTATGGCGCGGTGCAAACCGTAGGTGCAGAAGCCGTGATCTGTATTGCAAACCAGGCCTTGACTCAGCGTGTGGTGCACGAGATGGAAGCGCGAGGCATACCCGCTTATGGCGCGATCTGGGATTCCTGAGGTCGCGTCAGTGGGTGACAACATCAATCAGAGGAGGTGTTTATGCACGTATTAGTGGAACGTCATGGTCGGGTAGTCCTGGTCAGGCTCAACCGTCCGCACGTCAAGAATGCGCTGAATTCGGCCCTGATGACGGAGTTGGTCAGCAGCCTGGATGCTTTGGATCGTGACCCTCAGGTCGGCTGTTTTGTCATCACCGGCAGTGCGGACTATTTCGCTGCAGGGGCCGATATCAAAGAGATGAGCGGCAAGTCTTACCTGGACATGCTCAACGAGGATTACTTCGTCGGCTGGGAAGCCTTTACGCGTCTGCGCACGCCAACGATCGCCGCAGTAGCGGGTTACGCATTTGGCGGTGGCTGTGAACTCGCGCTGATGTGCGACATGATTTTCGCCGCCGATACGGCGACCTTTGCGCAGCCGGAAATCAAGTTGGGTGTGATTCCGGGGATGGGGGCGACCCAGCGGTTGACGGGGCTGATCGGTAAGGCCAAGGCCATGGACCTGGTGTTGACTGGTCGGCCAATGACTGCCCAAGAGGCCGATCAAGCTGGGTTGGTGTCCCGTGTGTTCCCGGCGGCAATTCTGATGGAGCAGACATTGGCAGTGGCTGCGCAGATTGCCGGGTTCTCCCGGACAGCCACCCGGGCGGCGCGAGAGGCCGTTGAACAATCCCTTGAGGTGGGCTTGCACGACGGCGTGCGTGTGGAGCGTCGGCTGTTTCATGGCCTGTTTGCCACGCCTGATCAGCAGGAGGGGATGCAGGCGTTTCTCTGCAAACGTCCGGCAGTGTTTAACCTCACGTAGAAGGAAAATCGACTCGGCGGCGTATCTGTTCAGAAAAAAACTACAGTGAAAAGGGAATAGACCTATGTGAGGTTCGTCTCATAGTTCATTTTCCTTGCGGCCATGCGCCCTGGAGTTCTTCATGGTAGATCACTCATCACCGCCCCGTCCTCCCTTGAGTACCGCGAGCCTGATCGCGCGGCTCGCCGGTATCGGTGCCGTGGTTGCCGTTGTTGCTGGGGCGTTTGCCTACGTCAACGGCACGCTTGACCCACAGCGCCTGCGCCCCAAAACCCTGGTCAATGCTCTGGAAGCCAATAACGGTGTGCACCCGGGCTTCCGGCGTAACCATGCCAAGGGCGTGTGTGTAGCCGGTTACTTCGAGAGCAGTACAGAGGCGCGCGGGTACTCCAGCGCACAGGTGTTCAGCGCCGCTAAAACCCCGGTGATTGGTCGATTTGCCTTGCCCAGCGGCAACCCCTATGCGCCGGACAGCAGTGTGCCGATCCGCAGCTTCGCGCTGCAATTCAGCCAGGCCAACGGCCAGCAATGGCGCACGGGGATGAACAGCATGCCGGTGTTCCCGGTCGGCACGCCTGAGGCGTTCTACCAGATGCTCAAGGCCGGTGCGCCAGACCCGGCGACCGGCAAGCCGAACCCGGCGAGCATGCCGGCGTTTTTTGCCGCGCACCCGGAGGCAGCGCCGTTCCTGGCATGGGTAAAGACCGCCAGGCCATCGGCAAGTTACGCGACTGAAACCTATAACGGCATCAATACGTTTTACCTGGTGGGCGCCGACGGCAAGCGCCAGGCGGTACGTTGGGGCGTTGTGCCACAGAGCCAGGATGCGCCGGGTGATACCGCGCCGTCGGGCAGCGATTTCCTGGAAAAAGACCTGGTGCAGCGCCTTGCGTCGGGCCCGTTGCGCTGGCAGTTGAATATGACCCTGGCCAACCCCGGCGACCCTTTGGACGATGCGAGCAAACCCTGGGCCGGCGAACACAAGGTACTCAACGCCGGCTCGCTGGTCCTGCAAAGCAGCCAGCCGCAAGCGGACGGTGATTGCCGTGATATCAACTTTGACCCGCTGATTTTGCCCAGCGGTATCCAAGCCTCCAACGACCCGCTGCTGGCCGCACGTTCGGCTGCTTATGCCAGTTCGTACCTGCGCCGCGCCGGTGAAGTCAGCCCCTTGCACAGCGCCCCTCTGGAGTCGAAGCCATGAATGTTCAACCACGGTTTTTCGCGCCGCTGGCCCGCCTGTTGCATTGGCTCATGGCACTGATGATCATCGCCATGTTGTTTATCGGCGCGGGTATGGCCGCGTCGGTGTCGGAGCGCCATGAGTGGCTGATTCACCTGCACAAGCCGCTGGGTATCGCGATTCTGGCGTTGGTGATCGTGCGCTTGGTGGTGCGCTTTTCCACCCGGCAACCGCCGCTACCGGTCGATTTGCCGTTATGGCAAGTGCTGGCCGCCAAGGCTTCGCATGTGCTGCTGTACGCATTGATGCTGGTGCTGCCGGTGCTGGGCTGGGCGATGATTTCGGCGGCGGGTGACCCGGTGATGCTCAGCAGTTCGGTGCAACTGCCGGCGCTGGTGGGCGCCAATGCGCCGTTGTTCGCGCTGTTGCGCAAAGCCCATGGCTATCTCGCCTATCTATTGTTCTTGACGGTGCTGCTGCACCTGGCGGCGGCGCTGTTCCACGGGCTGATTCGTCGCGACGGTGTGCTGCAAAGCATGACCGGCACCAAGGACTGATGCCGGGGGCGGGGGGGTTAGCGTAGCGCGGTGACGATGTCGGCCACGGTGCTCAATACGTCCTTGCCCAGCTGTTTGGAGCGTTCACCTGACCAACCGGTCTTCGGGTTGGGTGCGTCGTCGTTGTCCTTGAAGGGCATCTCCAGGGTCAGTGACAGGCAGTCATACCGTTCACCGACCGCATTGCAGGCCAGCGTCATGTTGGCTTCGCCCGGCAGGTCACGGGTGTAACCGTGGGTGGTCTGGAAGTCGCGGGTCAGGGCGCTCAAGTGGCTGCGGAAGTGTTTTTCCAGCGCCTCGATACGCGGGGTGTAACCGGGGTTGCCTTCGCAGCCGGCGGTGAACACGTAGGGGATTTCCTCGTCGCCGTGGATATCGAGGAACAGGTCGACGCCGTATTTTTCCATCTGTTGTTGGGCGAACAGCACTTCCGGGCTGATCTCCTGGCTGGCGTTCTGCCAGGCACGGTTCAGGTCCTGGCCCATCGCGTTGGTGCGCAAGTGGCCATGGAACGCGCCGTCAGGGTTCATGTTCGGAATAAGGTACAGGTCGGCGACGGACAGGAGTTTTTTCAGCTCGGTGTCACCGTCCTGTTGCAGGCGTTCGATAACCCCTTCCATGAACCATTCGGCCATGTGTTCGCCGGGGTGTTGCTGGGCGATGATCCAGACATTGCGCCGGCCTTCGCCACCTTTGCCGCGACGCAGCAGTTGGATGTCGCGGCCCTCGGCACTTTTGCCGGTAGCGAGCAATTGGGTGCCGGCGCGATTCAACGCCTGCTCGATCAGCCAGTCATGACGTTCACGGCTGTAGGGTTCGAAGTAAGCGATCCACGCGTGTTTCTCGCAGGTTTCCAAACTGATGTGCAGCGTTTCGCCATCAAAGCGCGTGGGCACGCGGAACCAGTTGATATGGTCGTAGGACGCCACGGCGTTATAGCCGCTCCAGGCGTTTTTGTAGGACGACTGGCTGGCGTTGCTCAAGCGGAAAGTGTGGGTGTGGCCCACGTGCATACCTTCGGCCTTGAAGTGGAACCATTGGAAATGCGCGCTGCGGGTATCGGGTTTGATCGCCAGCAACAGGTGGTACGCGTCGCTGGCATCCAGGACCTGGATGTTGCCGCTGTCGAAGTCGGTGCTGATCTTGATGGAGGTCAAGGCCACGGTCATAGTCTGGGCTGCCTGAGTATGATTGTTGTGGCGGATATCTTACACAGGAGTCGGACGAAATCTTGATGCAAAATTGTTGCATGGGGGAGGGGGCGTCATCCTTGACGCAACAGCAGCTTAGAATCTATGAGATTGATTCTCAAGCGCTATTTCGCAAAGATCCGGGCCAGAGCGGCCACTCGACTTTGTTTTGGCAATGGTCTTTTGCTACCATGCGCGCCATCAAGCAACACACAGTCTTCATTAGCCTGAAGCCACGCCAGGGAAACTGGCAAAAAAAAGACCCGGCCAAAGAGCCGGGTCAAAAACCGTGATTAGCCTGATGAGGAGATATTCCAAGAGTCCGACCTAAGGTCTCTTGGTCTATCGACTGATCTCGCGATCAGCTGGGTCCAATAGTAATCATTATCATTTGCAAGTCAAATGTTTTTATCCGTCGGATAGAAATATTTTTCTTTCGTGCCCGTCATGCGCTGGCTTGAGCCGCAGGCATGTGCAACGTCTGCTCCACCATCGCCTTCGCCATATCTATCAAATACACCACCGAAAACGCCAGGTCCCGTTGATTGCCCTGACGGCTGCTGGCCGATTCATAGGCTGCCGCTGCCGCGCTGCGTAACAGATCCGACGCGTGCACCAGTGCGTCCTCATGGCTGATGCCGGGCTTGATGTCGAAGAACGGCGCGTCCGTGATCGGCGCCGACACATCCACTTTCAAGTAAAAATCGAGTGCGCGCTTGGCGGCGCCACTGTTGCGCATGAGCAATAGTTCGTCGGATTCAATTGCGCCAGGCTGGTGATTGGGGCTGGTCGTCATGAGGGCGGTTACTCTGAGTGAATGTCGAAAACCTGCACCTGATATTAATACGAATCGTATTTATGTCATTTGATGGATTACTACAAACTGTTTATTGTCGTGGTGAACACGCAACGTATCGTCACGCCCCATGGATAACTGGATAGCGTTGGTCAAAGCCAACATGAAAGACCGCAAGGTCACGCAGGACGAGCTGGCCGAACGCTTGGGCATGTCCCAGGGCGGCGTTGGGCATTGGCTCAACAAACGTCGTGTGCCAAGCCTGGCGGACATGAACCGGGTACTCGCCGAGCTAGGGCTGGGCGACCTGGAAGTCGCGCTGGAAATTCGTGAGAGGGCCCATGCAGCGCCGGCTTTGGCAAAACACTACAACCCATATTTTCGCTACCCGGTCAGCGACTGGAAGGGCGTCTGTGAAGTGCGTGAAGAACGCCCGACCTACGGCCCGGCACGGTTCGAATTAACCGATTACCACGCCCGGGGTGATGCCTTCTGGCTGCCCGTGACAGGAGACGCCATGACCGCCCCCAGCGGGCTGAGCATCGGCGCAGGCATGCTGATCCTGGTGGACCCGGCCATTGATGCCGAACCCGGTAAACTGGTAGTCGCGCAATGGGCCGACAGCACCCAGGCGACCTTTCGCCAGTTGATGGAAGAGAGCGGCCAGCTTTACCTGGTGCCGCTCAACCCGACTTACCCCAAATTACGGTTCACCGGCGATTGCCGAATTCTTGGGGTCGTCGTGCAAGCCACTGCGAAGTTCTAGTCCACCGTTTCCAGCTCCACCAAGGCACTGCCTTCGGCAACCATTTCGCCTTCCTGGCAATACAGCGCCTTGACCACGCCGGTTTGCGGCGCGCGGATGCTGTGCTCCATCTTCATCGCCTCCAATACCACCAGTTGGGTTCCGGCTTCCACGCGTTGTCCGACCTCCACCAGCACCCGCACGATGCTGCCATTCATCGGCGCGGTGAGGCCACCCTGATGAGACTGGTTGGCCTCGACCGCCGCAATCGGGTCAAACAGCGTGACGGCGTGCATCTCAGCGTTCCAGCGCAAGTACACAGAGCCTTCGTCACGCACCGCCAGATGAGCGCGGCGTACGCCGTTGTGTTCGACCAGTAGCTGATCGCCTTGCAACTGCGGCGAGTTCCCGCACAGCCTGACCCATTGATCTTGCCCATTGCAGCTCAGGTGCAGCGAAACCTCGGCCGGTAACCCCGCGCGAAACCCGCGTGTATCCGCCCAAGGCCCGTCACCGGCCGGCAAACTCTGCATAAACGCCGAGCCCGCTGCCTGCCAGAATTCATCGCTCAAGGTGCCGGCCACGGGCAGCAGCTCGTCCTGATAGCGCGGAATAAACCCGGTATCCAATTCAGCTGCCGCAAATGCCGGGTGGCCGATGATACGCCGCAGGAAGCCGAGGTTGGTCTTCAGCCCGCCCACGGCGAACTCATCCAGCATGCTCAACAAGCGCAGACGCGCCTGTTCCCGGTCTTCGCCCCAGGCAATCAGTTTGCCGAGCATCGGGTCGTAGAAGGGGGAAACGCTATCGCCTTGTTCTACGCCGCTGTCCACCCGACGGCCCGGCCCCGGCGCAGATTCGCGGTACAGCGCAAGGCGCCCGGTGGCCGGCAGGAAATCATTGGCCGGGTCCTCGGCATACAAGCGCACTTCAATCGCATGACCGATCAACGGCACCTGGGCTTGAGTGATCGGCAGTGGCTCACCCTGAGCGACACGAATCTGCCAGGCCACCAGGTCGAGGCCGGTAATTGCCTCGGTCACCGGGTGCTCCACTTGCAATCGCGTGTTCATCTCCATAAAGAAAAATTCGCCGCGGGCGTCCAGCAAGAACTCCACGGTCCCCGCGCCCACGTAGCCGATCGCCTGGGCCGCGCGCACCGCGGCTTCGCCCATCGCTTTGCGCTGTTCAACCCCCAGGCCCGGCGCCGGCGCTTCCTCCACGACTTTTTGGTGACGACGTTGAATCGAGCAGTCGCGTTCATTGAGGTACAGGCAGTGGCCGTGCTGATCGGCAAACACCTGGATTTCCACATGGCGTGGCTTGAGCAGGTATTTTTCCACCAGCATCTGCCCGTTGCCGAAGGATGAAAGCGCTTCGCGCTGGGCCGACGCCAGGGCTTCGGCCAGTTGGCTGACTTCCTCGACCACTTTCATGCCTTTGCCGCCGCCGCCCGCCGTGGCCTTGAGCAACACCGGATAACCGATACGTTCACAGGCGTCGCGAAAGGTTTCCAGGTCCTGGGCGTCGCCGTGATAACCCGGCACCAGCGGCACGCCGGCCTTTTCCATCAATGCCTTGGCTGCCGATTTGCTGCCCATGGCGTCAATGGCCGAGGCGGGCGGGCCGAGGAAGATCAAACCCGCCGCTTCAATTGCACGGGCAAACCCGGCATTTTCCGACAGGAAACCATACCCCGGATGGATCGCCTGGGCGCCGCTGGCCTGGGCGGCGGCGATCAGCTTGTCGATTTGCAGGTAGCTGTCGGTGGCCTTGCTACCCCCCAGGTCGACACGAATATCCGCTTCGCGGCTATGCCGCGCATCGCGGTCCGTGGCGCTGTGTACCGCCACGGTGGTCAGGCCCATGGCCTTGGCTGTGCGCATCACTCTGCAAGCAATCTCGCCACGGTTGGCCACCAGCACGGTGGTCAGTGTGCTCATGAACGGGGCTCCTGCACTTGCCAGCTGGGCGAGCGTTTTTGCAGGAAGGACCGCAAGCCTTCCTGACCCTCGGCGCTGACGCGGATCCGCGCAATCGCATTTTCGCAGTAACGACGCAAGGCCGGGGTGAGTGCGCCGTTACCGACTTCACGCAACAAATCCTTGCTGGCGCGCATGGCGGCCGGGCTGTTAAGCAGCAGATTGGCGACCCACTGTTCTACGTGCTGGTCCAGTTCGCCCACCGGGTAACTGTCCGCCAACAAGCCGATATGCCGTGCCTGCTGACCACCAAACCGCTCGGCCGTCAGCGCATAGCGGCGCGCCGCACGCTCGCCGATGGCCTGCACCACGAACGGGCTGATTACCGCCGGTGCGAGGCCGATGCGCACTTCCGACAGGCAGAACTGCGCGTCATCGGCGCCAATCGCCATGTCGCAGCAACTGATCAAGCCCAGTGCGCCGCCGTAGGCCGCGCCTTGTACAACCGCCAGCGTCGGGATTTTCAGCTTGGCCAGGTTGTACATCAGTTCGGCCAGTTCGCGCGCGTCGTCAAGGTTGGTGTGATAGTCCAGCTCGGCAGATTGCTGCATCCAGGCCAGGTCAGCACCGGCGCTGAAGTGTTTGCCGCGTCCACGCAGCACCAGGAAACGCAGCGACGAATCACCCTGCACCTGATCCAGGGCAATGATCAGTTCGCGGATCATCTCGGCGTTGAACGCGTTGTTCTTGGCTTCACGACTGAGCCACAGCGTGGCAAAGCCACGGCTGTCGGTGATCAGTTCGAGGGTGTTGAAATCGCTCATGGGTACAGCTCCATTTACATGCGGAACACGCCGAAGCGGCTCGGCTCGATGGGGGCATTCAGCGCAGCGGACAAGGCCAGCGCCAGCACGTCACGGGTCTGCAACGGGTCAATCACACCGTCATCCCACAGGCGCGCGCTGGAGTAGTACGGGTGGCCCTGGGTTTCGTACTGGTCGAGGATCGGCTGCTGGATGGCGGCTTCTTCCTCGGCGCTGAACCCGACGCCAGCACGTTCGGCCTGTTCACGCTTGACCTGGACCAATACGCCGGCCGCTTGTTCGGCGCCCATTACGCCGATGCGCGCGTTCGGCCACATCCACAGAAACCGCGGGTCGTAGGCGCGGCCGCACATGCCATAGTTGCCGGCACCAAAGCTGCCGCCGATGATCACCGTAAACTTCGGCACCTTGGCGCAGGCCACGGCGGTGACCAGCTTGGCGCCATGTTTGGCGATACCGCCGGCTTCGTACTTTTGGCCGACCATAAAGCCGGTGATGTTTTGCAGGAACAGCAGGGGAATCCCGCGCTGGCAGGCCAGTTCGATAAAGTGCGCACCTTTTTGTGCCGCTTCGGCAAACAGAATCCCGTTATTGGCGAGGATCGCAATCGGGTAGCCGTGAAGGTGGGCAAAGCCGCAGACCAAGGTGGTGCCGAACAGCGCCTTGAACTCATCGAACACCGAGCCGTCCACCAGGCGCGCAATCACTTCGCGCACATCAAACGGTTGCTTGGCATCGGCCGGAATTACGCCATAGAGCTCTTCGCCGCCGTACAGCGGCGCCACCGGCGGGCGTTGTAACAGCTCGCCCTGTTTGCGCCAGTTAAGGTTGGCCACGCTGCGCCGCGCAAGGGCCAGGGCGTGTTCATCACTGTCGGCATAGTGGTCGGCGACACCGGAGATCTTGCAGTGCACATCGGCACCGCCCAGGTCTTCGGCGCTGACCACTTCTCCGGTCGCCGCTTTGACCAGTGGCGGCCCGGCGAGGAAGATCGTCGCTTGCTGGCGCACCATGATCGCTTCGTCGGCCATCGCCGGCACATACGCGCCGCCGGCGGTGCACGAGCCCATCACCACGGCGATCTGCGGGATGCCCTGGGCGCTCATGTTGGCTTGGTTGAAGAAGATGCGCCCAAAGTGTTCGCGGTCGGGGAACACTTCGTCCTGACGGGGCAGGTTGGCGCCGCCGGAATCCACCAGGTAGATGCACGGCAGGCGATTTTGCTCGGCGATGGTCTGGGCGCGCAGGTGTTTTTTTACCGTGAGCGGGTAGTACGAGCCGCCTTTTACCGTGGCGTCGTTGGCGACGATCATGCATTCGACGCCTTCTACGCGGCCGATCCCGGCAATCACGCCGGCGGCGGGTACGTCTTCGCCGTACACCTGATGAGCAGCCAGTTGGCTGAGTTCAAGGAACGGCGAGCCAGGATCGAGCAGGCGGTTGATTCGCTCGCGAGGTAGCAGCTTGCCGCGTGAGGTGTGCCGCTCCTGGGCTTTTGCGCCGCCGCCTTGTTGCACGTGGGCGAGCAGGGTGTGAAGGGCGTCGACCTGGTGGCGCATCGCTGCGCTGTTGGCGGCAAACTCCGCCGAGCGCGGGTTGAGCTGGGTGTGCAGGGTGGCCATGGCGCGCTCCGTCAGCGGGTTTCGTTAAACAGTTCGCGGCCGATCAACATCCGGCGAATCTCACTGGTGCCGGCGCCAATCTCGTACAGCTTGGCGTCTCGCAGCAGTCGCCCGGCGGGGAATTCGTTGATGTAGCCGTTGCCGCCGAGAATCTGGATTGCGTCGAGGGCCATTTGCGTGGCGCGTTCGGCGCTGTAAAGAATCACCCCGGCCGCATCCTTGCGCGTGGTTTCGCCACGCTCGCAGGCCTGGGCCACCGCGTAGAGGTAAGCGCGGCTGGCGTTGAGCTGGGTGTACATGTCAGCCACCTTGCCCTGGATCAGTTGGAACTCGCCGATGCTCTGGCCGAACTGCTTGCGGTCGTGGATATAGGGCACGATCAGGTCCATACAGGCTTGCATGATCCCGGTGGGGCCGCCGGACAACACCACGCGTTCGTAGTCCAGGCCGCTCATCAACACTTTCACGCCACCATTGAGCGTGCCGAGGATGTTTTCTTCGGGCACCTCAACGTCATCGAAAAACAGCTCGCAGGTGTTGGAGCCGCGCATGCCGAGCTTGTCGAACTTGTTGCTACGGCTGAAGCCTTTCCAATCGCGCTCGACGATGAACGCCGTGATGCCATGGGCGCCTTTTTCCAGGTCAGTCTTGGCGTAGATCACGTAAGTCGTGGCGTCGGGGCCGTTGGTGATCCAGGTCTTGCTGCCGTTGAGGACGTAACGGTCGCCGCGTTTGTCGGCGCGCAGCTTCATCGAAACCACGTCGGAGCCGGCGTTCGGCTCGCTCATGGCCAGGGCGCCGACATGCTCGCCGCTGATCAATTGAGGTAGATAGTTGAGTTTCTGCGCGTGATTGCCGTTGCGGTTGATCTGGTTCACACACAGGTTGGAGTGGGCGCCGTAGGACAGCGCAACCGACGCGGAACCGCGGCTGATCTCTTCCATGGCCACCACGTGGGCCAGGTAGCCCAGGCCCGCGCCGCCGTACTCTTCCGGCACGGTGATACCCAGCAGGCCCATGTCGCCGAACTTGCGCCACATATCGGCGGGGAACAGGTTGTCGATGTCGATCTGTGCCGCGCGGGGAGCGATTTCCTTGGCCACGAAGGACTGCACCTGATCGCGCAGCATGTCGATGGTTTCGCCGAGGGCGAAGTTCAGGGACGGGTAACTCATGGACAGGCACCTTAATGTGAGCATTGTTTTTGTGTGGGTTGAGCGCCGGGGGAGGTTGCTCACCTTTACGTTAACGTAAGCTTGCGTTGCGAGGCTGTCAATCGTAGTTTACGTTTACGTCAAGCAACCGCCGTCCACCTTACAAAAAAGACAAAAGGGGTCGTTATGGATCAACCGAATCAGAGCTACAGCCGTGGCGCTCAGGACAAACCGTTGCTGGCCATGACAATCGGCCAAGCCTTCGACGCTACGGTCTCGCAGTACCCCGATGGCGAAGCGCTGGTGGTGCGCCATCAGCAGCGTCGCTACACCTGGCGACAGTTGGCCGAGGCCGTTGAGCTGCACGCCCGTGCGTTCCTGGCCTTGGGTATGCAAACCGGTGACCGTCTGGGTATCTGGGCCCCCAATTGCGCCGAGTGGTGTATCAGCCAAATCGCCAGCGCCAAGCTCGGGGTGATTCTGGTGAATATCAACCCGGCCTATCGCAGCAGCGAATTGGCGTACGTCCTCAAGCAATCCGGTTGCCAGTGGCTGGTGTGTGCCGGGTCGTTCAAGCGCTCCGATTACCACGCGATGTTGCAAGAACTGAAGCCCGAGCTGCGTGGCCTTATCAGCCTCGACCCGAGCCCGCCTGCGGGATTTCTGCCCTGGTCACAATTGTCGGCCCTCGGCGCAGGCGTCCCGCCCGAACAACTGCACAGCCGCCAGGCCAGCCTGCACTTTGATCAAGCCGTCAACATCCAGTACACCTCCGGCACCACCGGCTTCCCCAAGGGGGCCACCCTCAGTCACCACAACATCCTCAACAACGGTTACATGGTCGGTGAAAGCCTGGGCCTCACGGCGCAGGATCGTCTGGTGATCCCGGTGCCGTTGTATCACTGCTTCGGTATGGTCATGGGCAACCTTGGTTGCATCACCCATGGCACCACCATGATCTACCCCAATGACGGCTTCGACCCGCTGCTGACGCTGACTGCCGTCGCCGAAGAGCGCGCCACTGGCCTCTACGGGGTGCCGACGATGTTCATCGCGTTGCTCGATCAACCGCGCCGGGGCGAGTTCGACCTGTCGGCCCTGCGCACCGGCATCATGGCCGGCGCCACATGCCCCATCGAGGTCATGCGCCGCGTCATCAGCGAGCTGCACATGGGTGAGGTGCAGATTGCCTACGGCATGACCGAAACCAGCCCGGTGTCATTGCAGACCGGCGCCAATGACGACCTTGAACGCCGTGTCACCACCGTCGGTCGCACCCAGCCGCAACTGGAAAACAAGATCATCGACATGGCTGGCAACACGGTCGCACGCGGTGAGATCGGCGAATTGTGCACCCGGGGCTACAGCGTGATGCTCGGCTACTGGAACAATCCCGATGGCACCCGTGACGCCATCGATGACGCGGGCTGGATGCACACCGGCGACCTGGCGAGCATGGACGCGCACGGCTACGTGTGCATCGCCGGGCGTAATAAGGACATGATCATTCGCGGCGGTGAAAACGTTTACCCGCGTGAGCTGGAGGAGTTTTTCTTCACCCACCCGGCGGTGGCGGATGTGCAAATCATCGGCATCCCGGATGTGCGTTACGGTGAAGAGATCGTGGCGTGGGTCAAGCTCCATCCTGGTCATGTGGCCAACGAACTGGAGCTGCAAACCTGGTGCGAGGGCCGCATTGCGCACTTCAAGACGCCCAAACACTTTAAGTTTGTGGACGAGTTTCCGATGACGGTAACCGGCAAGATCCAGAAGTTTCGCATGCGCGAGATTTCAATCGAGGAGCTGCGAAGCCAATCTAACTAGCCACATGAGGCCATTGTGGCAGCGAGCAAGCATGCTGCCACAATGTTGATCGGCGTCACACCCGGATTGGTCGAATCCCGCAAAGCACAAAGGGGACCCGAAGGTCCCCTTTAATTTGTCGTTGCGTGCTCTTTTTTTATTATTGAGGGGCGGTCTATTGTTGTTTTTGGCAACCGTTACCCTTTACCGCTGTTTTTGGCGACCCCCAGTCGGGGTCAAGAGCAAACGTATTTTTTTGAGCGCTGATCTGCTTCTTCGTCATCGATCCAACCAGTGGGTAGCTACCTGAGGTAGTTTTATTTTTCTCTAACCGGTTGCGGGTTTCGGCACGCCGAACCCTGCGAAGTACATCTTCTCCAAAAAAATCTGTTAGCTGCGTCTCTGCCGTGTTGTTTTTGTTATGTCAGAGTCGTTTCGTCTTATTTTTATTAGGTTTGGCGCTTTTTATTCTTGTTATGCAATAGACATAGCAGAAGGCGTGCCAACTTTTTAAATCCCTTTAAAATCAATCACTTGGTTTTTTGGTGGGAAATGGCCTACGGCAAATAAGACAAAATATGTTCCCGTGTTACTCGATGTGTAGTGGTGCGGTAACACATTGTCACGGCTAAGCTACTCAACCGGCTGTTCGGGCCTTCGCCACACGCGAACCGGTCGGGCGAGCCAGAACCTGGCTGATCTGCAGGCCCGCATGAATCAACGCCTGCAAGTCGACGCCGGTGTCGATACCCAGGCCGTTGAGCAGGTACACCACATCCTCGGTAGCGACGTTACCGCTGGCGCCCTTGGCGTAGGGGCAGCCGCCGAGGCCCGCAATAGAGCTATCGAACACGGTTATGCCCTCCAGCAGGCTGGCGTAGATATTGGCGATGGCCTGGCCGTACGTGTCATGGAAGTGCCCGGCCAGTTTGTCCCTTGGCACCTGCGCGCCGACCACGTCAAACAGCTGCCGCGTAGCGCCCGCCGTGCCGGTGCCGATGGTGTCGCCCAGGGAAACCTCATAGCAGCCCATGGCATACAACTCGCGCGCGACCGCCGCGACCTGTTCCGGGGCGACTTCACCTTCGTAAGGGCAACCCAACACACACGACACATAGCCGCGCACGCTGATGCCGTGCTGCTTGGCCGCCGCCATGATCGGCGCAAAGCGCTCCAGGCTTTCGCTGATCGAGCAGTTGATATTGCGCTGTGAAAACGCCTCGGAAGCGGCCGCGAACACCGCCACCTCCTTCACGCCTGCGGCCAACGCATCTTCAAACCCACGCAGGTTCGGTGCGAGCGCACCGTAGGTCACGCCGGGCTTGCGCTGTATCTGCGCAAACACCTCAGCGGAGCCGGCCATCTGCGGCACCCATTTGGGCGACACAAAACTGCCGACCTCGATGTAGCTCAAGCCCGCAGCGCTGAGGGCATCCACCAATTGGACTTTGTCGGCCACGCTGATGGGCTGGGCTTCGTTCTGTAATCCGTCGCGCGGGCCGACTTCCACCAGGCGTACGTGTGAGGGGAGGGACATGGCAGCTACCTTCTGGTTATTGGCCAACCTGGCTCATGGTCTGCGCCAGGGCCTGGGTGCAACGCTCTTCGGCGGTGTCCAGTTCCAGCTTCATCTGTTCGATATCCAGCAATTGTTGCTCAAGCTGTTCGCGGCGCTCGGCGATCTTGGCGAGCATGCTATTGAGCTGGATGTGGTTGCCGCTGGTGGGGTCGTAGAGTTCGATCAGCTCGCGGCATTCGGCCAGGGAGAAGCCGATGCGTTTACCGCGCAGGATCAGCTTGAGGCTGACCTTGTCCCGCGCCGAGTAGATGCGCTCCTGGCCCCGACGTTCAGGAGCCAGCAGGCCTTGTTCTTCGTAGAAACGAATGGCGCGGGTAGTAATGTCAAGCTCGCGGGCGAGGTCGGAGATGCTGTAGGTCGTGCTCATGGGGGCGCTCAAGAAGGTCTTGGCGCTAAGCTAATGGCACGTTGACGTAAACGTCAAGCGCTGCCGCGCAGCCCAGCGCAAGCAAGCCCCCTGCGACTGTCAGGCTGGCTTGCCATCGAGCTTCTTCTCATGCGCCGTCACCTGTTGGCACAACTCGATCATCTGCTCACGCATCCAGCGGTTGGCCGGGTCCTGGTCGGTGCTCTCGTGCCAGTACAGGTGGGTTTCGACCGGTGGCACGTCGTGAACCGGCAGGTTGAACCAGTGCAGTTCATGGCGGCGAGCGAAGCGCTCGGGCACGGTCATCACCATGTCGGTCTGCTGCAGCACTTGCGAGGCCATCAGGTAATGCTGGGAACGCAGGGCGATCTTGCGCTGGATGCCCATTTTGCCCAACGCCAGGTCGACATGGCCCAAGCCGTTACGGCGGCTGGAGATATGGATATGGGTCAGTGACAGGTAGTCATCCAGGCTGAATTTGTCCTTGCTGGCCATGGGATGGCCCTTGCGCATGGCGCACACGTAGCGGTCTTCCATGAGCTTGACATGACGCACTTGCGGGTCGGTGTTGAGCGGCGCGTCCACGGCAAAATCCAGGCGGCCGGCGGCCAGCTCCTTGGTGGTTTCACGGCGTTTGGAGAGGAAACTTTCGATCACCACGGTCGGCGCCAGGCGGCGCAGGCGCTGGAACAGCAACGGCAGAATCACTGCCTCGGTGAGGTCGGTCATGCTGATGCGATAGGTCTTGGCCGCCTGTTGCGGGTTGAAAATCCGGCTTTCCTGCACCGACACCCGCAGCAGCGACAACGCGTTGCGCACCGGGCCGATGATGTTCTGCGCCATCGGCGTGGGCACCATGCCTTGGGCGGTGCGTACGAACAGCGGGTCGTTGAACGTCTCACGCAGGCGCGCCAGGGCATTGGACACCGCCGGCTGGGTGATGCCGACAATCTGCCCGGCGCGAGTCAGGTTGGCTTCGGTGTAGATCGCGTCGAAGACGATAAAGAGGTTGAGATCGACCTTGCTCAGATTCATGTCGTTGCTCTTATTGTTAGGTGGCGATTTATTAAGGGCTCATACGCCGATCATATATCGGTGATGAATGTTAATACACGCCGAGAATAGGCTAGGTAAATTATCAACGCTGTTCTAGCATCGTTTGCATGACCTAAACAACCTCTCAGAGAAGGGAGCTGCTCATGGATTTCGCCTATTCGCCCAAGGTTCAGGAACTGCGTGAACGCGTCACCGCGTTCATGGACACGTACGTTTACCCGGCCGAGCCGGTGTTTGAACGCCAGGTCAGCGAAGGTGACCGCTGGCAGCCCACCGCGATCATGGAGGAGCTGAAAGCCAAGGCTAAAGCCGAAGGCCTGTGGAACCTGTTCCTGCCGGAATCCGAACTGGGCGCCGGCCTGACCAACCTCGAATACGCGCCGCTGGCCGAGATCATGGGCCGCTCGTTGCTGGGCCCGGAGCCGTTCAACTGCTCCGCACCCGACACCGGCAACATGGAAGTGCTGGTGCGCTACGCCAACGCTGAACAGAAACAACGTTGGCTCGAACCGCTGTTGCGCGGCGAGATCCGCTCGGCGTTCGCCATGACCGAGCCGGACGTAGCGTCCTCGGACGCCACCAACATGGCCGCCCGCGCCGAACGCCAGGGCGATGAGTGGGTAATCAACGGCAAGAAGTGGTGGACCTCCGGCGCCTGCGACCCGCGCTGCAAGATCCTGATCTTCATGGGCCTGAGCAACCCGGATGCGCCGCGTCACCAGCAGCATTCGATGATCCTCGTGCCGGTGGACACCCCCGGCGTGAAGATCGTGCGCCCGCTGCCGGTGTTCGGTTACGACGACGCGCCCCACGGTCACGCCGAAGTGCTGTTCGACAACGTGCGTGTGCCGTACGAAAACGTATTGCTCGGTGAAGGTCGCGGCTTTGAGATTGCCCAGGGTCGTCTCGGCCCCGGCCGTATTCACCACTGCATGCGCTCCGTCGGCATGGCCGAGCGTGCGCTGGAACTGATGTGCAAACGCTCCGTCAGCCGTACCGCGTTCGGCAAGCCGCTGGCACGCTTGGGCGGCAACATCGACAAGATCGCCGACTCGCGGATGGAAATCGACATGGCGCGCCTGCTGACCTTGAAGGCGGCGTACATGATGGACACCGTCGGCAACAAAGTAGCGAAAAGCGAAATCGCGCAGATCAAAGTGGTCGCGCCGAACGTGGCGCTCAAGGTGATCGACCGCGCGATCCAGATCCACGGCGGCGCCGGGGTTTCCAACGACTTCCCGCTGGCCTACATGTATGCGATGCAACGCACCTTGCGCCTGGCCGACGGCCCGGATGAAGTGCACCGCGCGGCGATCGGCAAGTTCGAGCTCGGCAAATATGTGCCTAAAGAGCTGATGCGCGGCGGGCAGTAACACCGCGCTGCCCGTATCGCGGGCAAGCCCGCACACACAATTGACTGACTTCCAGCATGGGAATGAGGTCGCATGTGGGCGCGGGCTCGCCCGCGAAGAGGCCGGTGTTTACCCCACAGCACGCAAGGTTCAGTACACCCAAACCTCCACCCGCCGATTCTTGATCCGGCCTTCATCCGCGGTATTCGCTGCCACCGGCATCTGCGCGCCGAACCCGCGAATGTCGCGCAGCACCACGCCGCTTTTGACCAGTTCCCGGCGCACCGCCATCGCCCGCAATTTTGACAAGAGTGCCGCGCGCTGCGGGTCATTCTTGGCATCACCAAACCCCACCAGTGTCACGTGCCGGTCGAGCTTGCCGTGACTGCGGATATACGCCACCACCCGCTGCAAATCCTGGCGAGCCTTGTTGTCCAGGCTGGCACTGCCTTCCTCGAAACGAAAATTCACCGTCAAACGCTGGGCGTCACGGGCGATGGCCTGATAGCCGTCGGGCATTGAGTCACGTGGCGCCACGCCAATCGCCTGTACTTGCTGCGCGATAAAACCGTTGGCAGCCACAATCGCCTGGCCTTTGCTGCTCTGGGTAAAGTCCACCAATGCCTTGGCCCAAGGGTTGCGGTTAGCTGGCGGCCAGTAGAAATACAGGCGGCGTGACAGCGGGTAATCCTCGGTGGCAATCAGGCTGGTCAGCGCCGGCATGGGTTGTGAGTCACCATCGACAATCGCCACGGCTTTGGCCTGGCGTACGTAAGGCAGGCCGATGAACCCGATGCCGTGTGGGTCATGGCTGACCGCGTCGGACAACCCTTCACTGGACTCGAAGCGCTGGGCGGACGCGGCGAGAGGCTTACCGCGCAGGCGTAGCACCAGTTCCTTAAAGGTGTCGTAGGTGCCGGATTGATCATCCCGTGCATATAAATGAATGGCACCGCCGGTGCCGCCCAGCGCCTCCCAGGTGCTGACTTCGCCGTTGAAGATCTGCGCCAGTTGCGCGGTGTTCAAGGTCGTCAGCGGGTTTTGCGGATGCAGGATGATTGCCAGGCCGTCAATGGCGATCACTTGCTCGGCCTCGGGGCTTTTCAGGTCGCCCAGGGGTTCAAGGTCGACCAGTTCGCTGTCCTTGATCGGGCGCGAAGACGCCGCAAGGTCGGCGCTGGCGTTTTTAAGCGCGCTGAACCCGGTGCTGGAGCCATGGGCGGCCACCTCGATAATCACGCTCTTGCCCTGACGCGTCTTGCCGATCACCCGTTGTTCGTTGGCGCCTTCGCCGGGCTCGGCGTGCACCGCCTGCAAGCCCTGGTGCTCCATCAAACCCTTGACCAACGCGGGCCCCAAGGCCGCACCAATGGTATTGGAACCCTGGATGCGCAATGCGGGGCCTTGGTCGGGAACGGGCAGGGCAGCGGCGACAGCGTAAAACGGCAGCAGTAACAGGAGCAGAACGCGCAGCATCATGCCGGCACCTTCTTAAGCCAAAGGGAGTGCCGCCAGATTAAGTCAGGCAGGTTGCATAAATATGACGGGGCGGCGCTGATCAAAATGAGGGCGCTGGCCAGTCAGCGCCCTCACTGAACTGGGTGTCAGCTCAGTTCCAACCAGATCGGCGCATGGTCCGATGGCTTTTCCAAACCGCGCAAATCGTAATCCACCCCGGCATCCTTGACCCGTGACAGCAAGCCGTGGGACGCCATGATCACGTCAATGCGCAGCCCACGCTTGGGCTCATCCTCGAAGCCACGGCTGCGGTAGTCGAACCAGCTGAAGCGGTCGGTCACGTCCGGGTTCAAGTGACGGAAGCTGTCGACCAGGCCCCAGTTCTTCAAGCGCGCCATCCACTCGCGTTCTTCCGGCAAGAAGCTGCACTTGCCGGTTTTCAGCCAGCGCTTGGCATTGTCGGCGCCGATGCCGATGTCGCAGTCTTCCGGGGAAATGTTCACGTCGCCCATCACCACCAGCGCCTGGTCATTGCTGAACTGGCTTTCCAGCAACTGCTGCAAGTCTGCGTAGAAGCGCTGCTTGGCAGGGAACTTGGTGGGGTGGTCGCGGCTTTCGCCCTGGGGGAAGTAGCCATTCATGACGGTCACGGGGTTGCCGTTCTCATCGGCGAAGGTGCCCCAGATAAAGCGGCGCTGGGCGTCTTCTTCATCACTGGCAAACCCTTTGTGCACGCTCAACGCTTCTTTGCGCGAGAGCAGGGCCACACCGTAGTGGCCTTTTTGGCCGTGGTAGTACACGTGGTAGCCCAGTGCCTGCACTTCGGCCAACGGGAACTGGTCATCGTGGACCTTGGTTTCCTGCAGGCCAATCACGTCGGGTTGATGCTTTTCAATCAGCGCCGCCAGCTGATGAGGGCGGGCCCGCAGCCCGTTGATATTGAAGGAGACGATTTTCATGGTCGGCAGTCCAGTCTGGCAAAAAAGCCGATGCTAGCCGACAAGTCGGACGGGGGCCAGCGTGGCGGTAGGGCGCATGCACTGCTAATGTCTGGGAACGACTGGTGCTGCGTAGGTTCGTACCCATAAGAACGCCATCTTTTGAATGGCGCCCAGGGAGATTGACTGTATGCCTGACACTTCGACTGCCATCGCTGAAATTCGCCTGCTCAACAGCGGCTATTCCCGCGAGGCGCGTTCCCTGCTGTACCAGGCTTATCGGCATGAGCCGACCTTCGCCTATATCTTTGAAGCCGAGCGTTCGGGTTATGAGCAGCGGGTGCGGGCCACCGTGCGCGAACTGGTCAAGCAGCACTTTTTTCAGAAACTTCCCGCCATCGGGCTGTTCGTCAACGACCGGTTGATCGGTATCGCGCTGATCGCGCCACCGCAGCGGCGCCTGGGCATCACCGAGAGCTGGGCCTGGCAATTGCGGATGTGGCTGAGCACGGGGGTGCGCGGTACTCGGCGTTACTTGGAATACCATTACGCAGTGCTGGCGTGCCTGCCCAGCGAGTCGGTACATGTGCTACCGCTGTTGGGCATTCACCCGCAATTCCAAGGCCAGCATTACGGCGAGCAGCTGCTGGAAGCTGTGCACAACTGGTGCGCGGATGACCCGCACTCATCAGGCGTCGTGCTCGACACTGGCGATTCGCGCTACCTGGATTTCTACAAACGCCAGGGCTATGAAGAGATCGGTGAAGTGGCCGTCGGTCCCATCCTGGAGCATGTGTTTTTCCATCCGAACCCTCAGTCGTTACAGGCTGCAAAGGTTTGAGACAGAATTATTCAGACAATTCCGGGTTCAAAGTGTCTCCCCAGCTCGTGTAGCATCCCCGCCTATGAAGCTCCCAGGAAGATTTACCAGCGGCTTGATTCTGCTGTTCACAAGCTGCGGCGCATTGGCGCAAAGCGAATTGGACGTGCGGATCAAGCCTTCAAACGACGCGTTGAAAGCCAACATCGAAGGCTATATCGGCGGGGTAGGCGATCGCGATGAAGAAGCCTTGCTGCGGTTCAGCCGTGGCGCCGAAGAGCAGGCCCGCAAAGCGGCGCAGGCTCTGGGCTTCTATCAGCCGCTGATCAGCAGTGACGTAAAGGGCGGTAAAAACCCGCGCCTGATCCTCACCATCGACCCTGGCGAACCGGTGCATTTGCGCAACGTGACCATTCGTGTCGACGGCCAGGCCGCGAGCCTCAAGGCTTTTCGCGTGCCCGACGGCAGCGACCTCACCTCCGGCGCCGTGCTCAACCACGGCCATTATGAAGACGCCAAGCGTCTGATCCAGAACCAGGCCTCGCGCTACGGCTTTTTCAGCGGGCGCTTTACCCGCCAGAAACTCATCGTTGACCCCAAAGCCGGCGTCGCCGATATCGAACTCGTGTACGACAGTGGCCCGCGCTACACCATGGGGAACGTCAGCTTTACCGGCGATACGCCGTTTGATGAAGACCTGTTGCAACGCATGGTGCCGTTCAAAAGTGGCACGCCTTACGACTCTGAACTGATCGCTGAACTCAATCAGAACCTGCAATCGAGTGGCTTCTTCGAAGGCGTGCGCGTGGACGCGACGCCCGCCGCCTCGGCCAATGACGTAATCCCGGTGGCCGTGCAACTGGAAACCCGCAAGCCACGCACCATGGGCCTGGGCCTCGGTTACTCCACCGACGTCGGCCCGCGTGGCAAGGCCAACTGGACCCGTCACTGGGTCAACCCTCAGGGCCACAGCTATGGTTGGGAAGCCGAACTGTCGGCGCCGCGGCAGAACGTCGGGCTGTGGTACGACATTCCACTGGACCCACCGTTGACCGACAAATTGCGCTTCGCCGGTGGCTATCAGAACGAGGAGCTGGCCAACACCGACACCCTGAGTAAATTGCTCACCCTTGGCCCTGAATGGCACAGCAAACTGCCCAGCGGCTGGACCCGGGTGATCTCGCTCAAATACCAGCGCGAGGAATATCGCCTGGGCAATGACTCGGGCCTGAGTAACCTGGTGATGCCGGGGATCAATTATTCCTACCTGCGCAGCGACAACCGCATCGACCCGCACAATGGCTATCGCCTGATGTTCGACGCCAAGGTCGCCAAGGAAGGCCTCGGCTCCGACACCAACCTGCTTTACGGCACTGCCACGATCAAAGGCCTGACTACCTTGTGGGATAACCACCGGTTCCTCGGCCGTGCGCAGTTCGGCGGCAGCGTCACCAACGGCTACCAGTCCGTGCCGCCGTCGTTGCGCTTTTTTGCCGGTGGTGACCAGAGCGTGCGGGGCTATGAGTACCAGACGCTTTCGCCGGAAAACGACCGTGGTGACCGCATTGGCGGGCGCTACATGGTGGCGTTGAGCGCTGAATATCAATATTCAATCGCGGAAAAGTGGCGAATCGCGACCTTTATCGACCAGGGCAACTCCTTCAATACCCTGGAAATGCCCAGCCTGAAAACCGGTGTCGGCGTGGGCGTACGGTGGGTCTCGCCCGTTGGGCCGATTCGCCTCGACCTGGCCCATGCCCTGGAAGACCCGGGCGGTATTCGTTTGCACTTTTCCATGGGGCCTGAGCTGTGATGCGTGGTGTGAAAATAGCGGGGCTGACCCTCGTGGGCGTACTCGCCTTAGTGTTGTTGGCGCTGTGGACCGTGCTCGGTACCCAGGCGGGCAGCCGCTGGGTCTTGAACCAAGTGCCGGGTTTGACGGTGGACAATTTCCAGGGCCATTTGGGTGGCCAATGGCGTGCCGATCACCTGCTGTGGCAGCAGGACGCCAGCCGGGTCGAACTCAACGCTGCGAAGTTTGACTGGTCGCCGGCGTGCCTGCTGCGCATGACCTTGTGCATTGATCAACTGGACGTGGAGCAGGTCAGCCTGCAGTTTCCACCCAGCACAGAGGAAAGTAGCAGCGGGCCGATCCAATTGCCGCAGTTGAAACTGCCGGTAGCGATCCAGTTGGGCGACGTGCGCGTCGGCAGCCTGCTGTTTAATGGCAGCGAAGAGTTAAAGGGCCTGCAATTGGCGGCGCACTGGACGGCTGCCGGTATGCAGATCGACTCGGTGCATTTGCAGCGCGACGACTTGGTGCTGGACCTCGCCGGTGTGCTGCAACCCACCGGCAATTGGCCGCTGAATGCCACCGGCAACCTGAGCCTGCCTTACGCACCCGGCGGCGCACCGTGGAAGGTGGCCCTCAAGGTGGACGGCGACCTGCTCAAGACCCTCAAGCTCGATGCCGACAGTAGTGGCTACTTGCTCGCCAACCTCCGTGGCGAGCTGCAACCGCTGGCGGAGAACCTGCCCGCGCAGTTGCACATCACCGCCGACGGCTTCAAGCCCAGCGCCGAGTTGCCTGACACCCTGCAACTCAATCAACTGGACCTCACCGCCAAGGGCGACCTGAGCAATGGCTACCAACTCTTGGGCAAGGCCGTGCTGCCGGCGGACAAAGGCCCGGTGGACTTGCTGTTGCAAGGCAAAGTCGACGCCAAGGGCGCGCAGATCGCCGGCCTGGACCTGAGTGCCGGGGACAAGCAAAGCCTCAAACTCAGCGCCAATCTGGACTGGCAACAAGGCTTCAGCGCCGACGCCAGGATCGACTGGCGGGATTTCCCCTGGCACCGCCTCTACCCGTTGATCGATGAGCCGCAGGTCGCGTTGCGCACCCTCAATGGCGAGATCGCCTATAAAGATGGCAACTACCTCGGCAACCTCAAGGCCGACCTCGACGGCCCGGCCGGTACATTCAATGTGGTGACGCCGTTCAGTGGCGACCTCAAGCAGGTCTTCCTGCCCGAGCTGAAAGTGACCGCCGGCCAAGGCAAGGCCGAAGGCCACCTGAACCTGCAATTTGCCGACGGCATTGCCTGGGACACCGCCCTGGACCTGTCGGCGTTGAACCCGGCGTACTGGGTGGCGGAGTTGCCCGGCACCTTGGCCGGGCCGCTGCGCAGTAAAGGCGAGTTCAAGCATGAACAGCTCAAGCTGAACGCCGACCTCGACCTCAAGGGCCGTTTGCGCGGCCAAACCGCCGTGCTGGCAGCCAAGGCCGAAGGCGCGGGCGCGCAATGGACCCTCGCCAACCTGGATATTCGCCTGGGCGATAACCGCATCAACGGCAGCGGCAGCCTGCAACAACGCCTGGCCGGGCAGATCGATATCAAACTGGCGCGCCTGGCTCAGCTGTGGCCGCAGTTGCGTGGGCAACTCAATGGGCGCGTCGATGTGGCCGGGACGTTGCGGGCCCCCCAAGGCAAGCTCGACCTTAAAGGTCAGCAATTGGCCTTCGCCGATAATCACCTGCAAAACCTCAACCTTGACGCAACACTCGATAACGCCCAGCGCGCGAAGATCGACCTCAAGGGCACTGGCATCCAAGCCGGCGATACCCAGCTTGGCACCCTGACCGCCAGTGCCCAAGGCGATATCAAGGGCCAAAAGGTCCAGCTGGATTTAGCGGGGCCGCTGCTCAAACTGGCCCTGGCGTTGGACGGCAATCTCGACAAAGGCAACTGGCGCGGGCGCCTCGCCAGCGGCGATGTGCAAGCCGGTGGCCAGGACTGGAAACTGCAGGCCCCGGCCAAGATCGAGCGCCTGGCCGACGGCAAGCTGACCTTTGCGGCGCATTGTTGGGTGTCGGGTCCTGCCAGCTTGTGCGGCGAAGATCAGCGGCTGCTGCCTGAGCCGAAGTTGCGTTACCACCTCAAGCAATTTCCGATCGACAGCCTGGCGGCCTTCTTGCCTAAAGATTTCGCCTGGCAGGGCAAGCTCAACGCCGATGTGCAGCTCGACCTGCCCGCCAGCGGGCCTAAAGGCGTGGTGGCGGTGGACGCCAGCGGCGGCACGTTGCGCGTGAAAGACAAGGACCAGTGGCTGGATTTTCCTTACGACACCTTGAAGCTGGAAACCACCCTCAACCCCAAGCGCATCGACACCCAGCTCAACTTTCGCGGCGGCAAGCTCGGTGAATTGCTGTTGCAGGCGCAGATCAATCCACTGCCCAAGAACAAGCCGATTACCGGTAATTTCAGCCTCAACGGTCTGGACCTCGCCGTGGCGCGGCCGTTTGTGCCAATGGTGGAAAAGCTCACCGGCAAGCTTAACGGCACCGGCCGCATCTCCGGTGGTTTGCTGGCGCCGCAGGTCAATGGCAACGTGAACCTCGTCGGCGGGGAAATCTCCGGGCCGGAATTACCGATCAGCCTTGAAGGCTTGAACATACAGGCGTTGATTGCCGGCGAAAGCGTGCAGTTGAACGGCGCCTGGCACAGTGGCAAAGCCGGGCAGGGTAGCCTCAAGGGGCAGATTGACTGGGGCCAGGCGCTGGCGGTGGATCTGCGCCTGCAAGGCTCGCAACTGCCGGTGACGGTAGAGCCTTATGCCACGCTGGAAGTGGCGCCCGACCTGAAGATCAGCCTCAAAAACGACAAGTTGGCGATTGCCGGTAAGGTGCACATTCCGCGCGGCGACATCACCGTGCGTGAACTGCCGCCGTCGACGGTCAAGGTCTCGGATGACACGCTGATCGTCGGTAACCAGACTGAAGAGGGCAAGCCGCCCATGGCGATGGCCATGGATATCGACGTGGAAGTGGGCGAAGACCAGCTTAACTTCGCGGGCTTTGGCCTGACGGCCAAAGTGCAGGGCCACGTGCACATCGGCGACAACATGGACACCCGTGGCGAGCTGTGGCTCAACGACGGCCGCTACCGCGCCTACGGCCAGCGGCTCAACGTGCGCCGTGCGCGCCTGTTGTTCGCCGGGCCGCTGGATCAACCGTTCCTGGATATCGAAGCGGTGCGTGTCGTTACCGAACCCTCCAGAACCGTCACGGCCGGGATTCGTCTGAGCGGCAGCGCGGAGCAGCCGACCACGCAGATTTTCTCCGAGCCGGCCATGCCTCAGGAGGATGCGTTGTCGTACCTGGTGCTGGGGCGTTCGCGTAACAACACCGGTGAAGACAACAATATGCTCGCCGAAGCCGCCCTGGGCCTGGGCTTGATGGGCAGCGCCGGGGTGACCTCCGATATTGCCAACAAGCTGGGCATCCAGGACTTCGACCTCGATACCCAAGGCAGTGGCAACACCACCGCCGTGGTGGCCAGCGGCAAGATCACCGAAAAACTCAGCCTGCGTTACGGGGTAGGCGTGTTCGAGCCGGCCAGCACCATTGCCTTGCGCTATTTGTTGAGCAAGAAGGTGTACCTGGAAGTGGCCAGTGGCGTGGCCAGCTCGTTGGATATCTTCTACAAGCGGGATTTCTAAACCCCGTACTGGGGAAACAATGTGGGAGCGGGCTTGCCTGCGATAGCGGTCCATCAGTCGATGATTCAGTGACTGACACACCGCCATCGCAGGCGAGCCCGCTCCCACATTTGTGTGCGTGACCGCCCACTTGTCGTGAAATTAGCAAGCAAGCTAATAATTCCATTTGACATTCGCTGCCTAAGCAGTAACATCTTGTCATACATTCACTGCCTAGGCAGTAATAAGGTGACTTTCGATGACCCACTTCACCCCTGACAGCTTTCGCAACTGCCACCTCGGCTTATTGCTGGGCCGGGCCGCGCTGCTCAAGGACCGCATTATCGACACCCACATGGAACCTCACGGCGTGACGGCCGCGCAGTTCAAGGTGTTGATCATCATTGCCCAGTTTGACGTGGATACGCCGGCGGAGCTGTGCCGCAACTTGTCGCTGGACAGCGGTTCCATGACCCGCATGCTCGATCGCCTGGAGCAAAAGGGCCTGCTGGCGCGCAAACGTTCCGAACAGGACCGGCGCCAAGTGCAATTGGTGCTCACCGAAGACGGCCAGCGCCTGGCCGACATGCTTCCGCACATCGGCGCCCAGTCAATGAATGAACTGGCCGGCGCCCTCGAGCCCGGTGAGTTGCAGACCCTGGAAGCCATCCTCACGAAAATTCTGGTAGCTGCCGGTGACGCCATTGTCATCCAGCGGGTAGGTAATAAATGAACACACGTGCACTTAGCCTGGTGCTGGTGGCGATGAGCATGGCCGGTTGCGCCAACTTCAGCGGCCTCGACACCCAAGGCCAGCGCCTCGATGCCAACACCTTGCAAACCGGCAAATCCCTCAGCGGCGTGACCCTGTCGACTGCCGCATGGCCGCGTGCCGATTGGTGGAAAAGCCTGGGCGACCCACAGCTCGACGGCTTGATCCATGAAGCCCTGCAAAACAGCCCCGACATGCAAGTCGCCAGCGCCCGTGCCCACCAGGCGCAAGCCGCTGCCTATGCCGCCGACGCCGCACGTATGCCGACCCTGGATGCCAGCGCCGGCGTGAGCCGTTCGCGCCTGGCCAAAGACCAGGACCCGCGCGGCGAGGGCGATGCCTACGCCACCGTGCGTAATATTGGCGCCAGCTTCAATTACAACTTCGACCTCTGGGGTGGCCAGCGCGCCGCCTGGGAAGCCGCCCTGGGCCAGGCGCGTGCCGCCGAAGTCGATCAGCAAGCCGCACGCCTGACCTTGGCCGCCAACGTGGCCAAAGCCTACAGCGACCTGGGCCAGGCCCATATCGTGCGTGACCTGGCCAATGACGACCTCAAGCGTACCCGCCAGATGCTCGACCTGAGCAAGCGCCGTCTCAGCTCCGGCATCGACAGCCAGTACCAGTACCAGCAGACCGAAAGCCTGGAAGCCAGCGCCCAGTCGCAACTGATCGATGCGGAAAAACAACTGCAAAGCGCCAAGATCGCCCTCGCCGTGTTGCTCGGCAAAGGCCCGGACCGTGGCAATGAGCTGGTGCGGCCGAACGTGTTGAAGCCCAGCGTCGTTGCCGTGCCTGCGGTATTGCCGGCCGAATTGGTGGGGCGCCGTCCCGACGTGATCGCCGCGCGTTGGCGGGTGGAGGCGGCCAGCAAAAACGTGGCCGCGAGCAAAACCCGTTTCTATCCCAACCTCAACCTGAGCGCGAGCGCCGGCGCCGAGTCGTTGTTGGGGGATGCGATGTTTGGTTCAGCCAGTCGTTTCTTCAGCATTGCGCCGACGATCTCGTTGCCGATCTTTGACGGTGGCCGCTTGCGTACCGACCTGTATGCCCGCGATGCCGATTACGACCTGGCGGTGGCTCAGTACAACAAAACCCTGGTGCAAGCCTTGGGCGATATCGGTAACACCCTGATGCAGTTGCGCGAAACCGGGCGGCAGATCCAGGCACAGCAACATGCCGCGGACATTGCCCAGCAGTCTTACGACACCGGCGTTCAGCGTTACAGCTCAGGCATCGGTAATTACCTGGATGTGCTCAGCATCGAGCAGCAATTGCTGCAGGCCCAGCGTCAGCTGGCGACCCTGAATGCTGCGCAAATCGATCTTTCGATTCAATTGATGCAGGCCCTGGGTGGCGGATACAACGCCGACAACGTGGCCGCGACCACCCCAGCCACACGCACGGAATAATTTGAGGTATTTGTCATGGCCACTGCCGACAGCAACAACGTCACTGAAAAACCGGATAACAACCCACGCAAACGCAAAGTCATGCTGATCGGCCTGGCGCTGATCGTCATCCTCGGCGTGCTGGGCGTGTGGGGCTGGTATGAGTTCTACGGGCGTTTCAACGAAAGCACCGACGACGCCTATGTGAACGGCAACGTGGTGGAAATCACTCCGCTGGTCACCGGCACGGTCGTCAGTATCGGCGCCGACGACGGCGACCTGGTTCACGAGGGCCAGGTGCTGATCAATTTTGACCCGAATGACGCCGCTGTCGGCCTGCAAAGTGCCCAGGCCAACCTGGCGCGCACCGTACGTCAGGTGCGTGGCCTCTACAGCAACGTCGACGGCATGAAAGCCCAAGTGCTGGCCCAGCAGGCCAACGTGCAAAAGGCCCAGGACAACTACAACCGTCGTAAGAATCTGGCCGCTGGCGGCGCGATTTCCCAGGAAGAACTGTCCCATGCGCGTGACGACCTGATCTCGGCGCAAAACGCCCTGGCCAACGTTCAGCAACAGTTCAAGACCAGCAGCGCGCTGGTGGATGACACGGTGATTTCGTCCCATCCGGACGTGCAGGCCGCCGCCGCGCAGTTGCGTCAGGCTTACCTGACCAACGCTCGCAGCACCTTGATCGCCCCCGTCACCGGCTACGTTGCCAAGCGCACCGTGCAACTGGGCCAGCGTGTGCAGCCGGGGACTGCGTTGATGGCGGTAATCCCGCTGAACCAACTGTGGATCGACGCCAACTTCAAGGAAACCCAACTGCGCGATATGCGTATTGGTCAGCCGGTGGACATTGAGTCCGACATCTACGGCAGTGACGTGAAGTTCAGCGGCACCGTGGACAGCCTGGGCGCCGGTACCGGCAGCGCGTTTGCCCTGCTGCCGGCGCAAAACGCCACCGGTAACTGGATCAAGATCGTGCAGCGGGTGCCGGTGCGTATCCATATCAACGCCGAAGAGCTGGCCCAGCACCCATTGCGGGTGGGCCTGAGCACCGTGGTCAATGTGGACCTGCACGATACGAGCGGCCCGGTACTGGCGCAGCAGGCGCCGCAAAAGGCTTCGTTCACCACCAACGTGTATGACCGCCAATTGGCCGAAGCCGATGCCATGATCACCCAGTTGATCCATGACAACAGCGTCGCCGCTCCCAAGGCTGTGCAACGCTGATGAGCAATAACGCCTCGTTCACGCCACCCAGCCTGTTGATGGCCACTATTGGCCTGTCGCTGGCGACCTTTATGCAGGTGCTCGACACCACCATCGCCAACGTGGCGCTGCCGACCATCTCCGGCAACCTTGGGGTGAGTTCGGAGCAGGGCACCTGGGTGATCACGTCGTTTGCAGTGAGCAACGCGATTGCCTTGCCGCTCACCGGTTGGCTGAGCCGGCGCTTTGGCGAGGTGAAGCTGTTTTTGTGGGCGACCATCCTCTTTGTGCTGGCGTCGTTCCTGTGTGGTATCTCCACGTCGATGCCCGAGCTGATTGGCTTTCGGGTCTTGCAAGGCCTGGTCGCGGGGCCGTTGTACCCGATGACCCAGACCTTGCTGATTGCGGTCTACCCGCCGGCCAGGCGCGGCATGGCCCTGGCGTTATTGGCGATGGTCACGGTGGTGGCGCCGATTGCCGGGCCGATTCTCGGCGGCTGGATCACTGACAGCTACAGCTGGCCCTGGATCTTCTTTATCAACGTGCCCATCGGCATCTTTGCGGTGATGGTGGTGCGTTCGCAACTGAAGAAACGGCCGGTGGTCACCAGCTACCAGCCGATGGATTACGTCGGCTTGCTGAGTTTGATCGTCGGTGTCGGCGCTTTGCAGATCATCCTCGACAAAGGCAACGACCTGGACTGGTTCGAGTCCAACTTCATCCTCATCGGCGCGGCGATCTCGGCCGTCGCCCTGGCGGTGTTCGTCATCTGGGAACTGACCGACAAGCACCCGGTGGTCAACCTGCGGTTGTTTGCCTACCGCAACTTCCGCATCGGCACGATTGTGCTGGTGCTGGGGTATGCGGGGTTCTTCGGGATCAACCTGATCCTGCCCCAATGGCTGCAAACCCAGATGGGCTACACCGCCACGTGGGCAGGCCTGGCGGTGGCGCCGATCGGGATTCTGCCGGTGCTGATGTCGCCGTTTGTGGGCAAATACGCGCACAAGTTCGACCTGCGCTTGCTGGCCGGCCTGGCATTTCTGGCGATTGGTTTGAGCTGCTTTATGCGAGCGGGCTTCACCAATGAGGTGGACTTCCAGCACATCGCCCTGGTGCAACTGTTCATGGGTATCGGTGTTGCGCTGTTCTTTATGCCGACCTTGAGCATCTTGATGTCCGATTTGCCGCCGGCGCAAATCGCCGATGGCGCGGGCCTTGCGACGTTCCTGCGGACCCTGGGCGGCAGTTTTGCCGCATCGCTGACCACCTGGATCTGGATTCGCCGCGCGGATCAGCACCATGCGTACATGAGCGAGAACATGACCACCTATGACTCGGCGACCCGTGATGCGCTGCAGGCGCTTGGCGGGGCAGGGCATAAGGCGTATGCGCAGTTGGACCAGATCCTCACCAGCCAGGCGTACATGATGTCCACCGTGGATTACTTCACGTTGCTGGGGTGGATGTTCATGGGCTTGATCGTGATTGTATGGCTGGCGAAACCGCCGTTTGCGGCGAAGGCGGGGCCGGAGGCTTCCGGCCACTGATCTGTAAAGGTTGGAATGCAATCAAGTGTGGGAGCGGGCTTGCTCGCGAAGGCGGTGGTTCAGTCAGTATCTGTGTTGACTGGCACACCGCCTTCGCGAGCAAGCCCGCTCCCACATTTGGCTCTCTTTTCACAAGAGATCGGTGGTGTCGGGAGGTCAGGCGCCGGGCAACGCCAGTTGCGGATTGACGAAGTCAAACGCCGCCAGCTGAAACCCTTGCTCATCCACCTGCAATGCCCAACCCTGCTTGTCCCAATCCCCCAGCACAATGCGCTTGGCCGCCTGGTCACCAATCTGCAACTTATGAATGGCCGGGCGGTGCGTATGGCCGTGGACCAGGGTGCGCACGCCGAATTGCTGCATCACCTGCGGCACTTCCGCGGGCGTCACATCGACTATGTCGTTGGCTTTCATGCGGACCTGGGCGCTGCTCTCGCTGCGCAGTTTGCGCGCCAGCTTGTGCCGGGTACGCAAGGGCAAGTGACGCAGGATAAACAGCACAATCGGATTGCGCAGGATGCGCCGCAGCTTCATATAGCCGACGTCGCGGGTGCACAGGCTGTCGCCGTGCATCAACAGCACAGGTTCGCCATAGAACTGCACGACACTGGGGTCCTTGAGCAAGGTGGCGCCTGCCGCTGTGCAGAATGCCTTGCCGATCAGGAAGTCCCGGTTGCCATGCATGATAAAAATCGGGGTGCCGCTGTCGCTCAGCTCACGCAGCGCCGCGCAAATCGAACGCTGGAAAGGTGTCATTCCATCGTCGCCAACCCAGGCTTCAAAGAAGTCCCCCAGAATGTACAACGCCTGGGCGCCACGGGCGCGACCGTGGAGCAAATCCAGAAACGCCCGGGTAATGTCCGGGCGCTCCTCTTCCAGATGTAAATCTGAAATCAGCAATATCACCCAACGATCTCGGCTTTCTCGACGATCACGTCTTCTACCGGAACATCCTGGTGACCGGCTTTACCGGTGGTTTGCACGCCTTTGATCTTGTCGACGACGTCCTGGCCTTCGGTCACTTTACCGAATACCGCGTAACCCCAACCCTGCACGTTCTTGCCGCTGTGGTTCAGGAAGGCGTTGTCGGCGACGTTGATGAAGAACTGCGCGGAGGCCGAATGCGGCTCCATGGTACGGGCCATCGCGACGGTGTACTTGTCGTTGGAGAGGCCGTTGTCTGCTTCGTTCTGGATGCTTGGGCGCTTGTCTTTCTTTTCTTTCATGCCTGGCTCGAAACCACCGCCCTGGACCATGAAGTTGCCGATGACACGGTGGAAAACGGTGCCATCGTAGTGGTGAGCATTCACGTATTCGATGAAGTTGGCGACGGTGTTCGGCGCTTTCTCGGCGTTCAGCTCGATGACGATGTCACCGTGGTTGGTGGTCAGTTTGACTTGAGTCATGTTCACTACTCTTTTCAGGGAATTCGTGGGTTTGGACGCCGGGGCGTCTTACCTGTCTGGCTAAACGAGGGCCAAGGCGCGCAGTTTAGCGTGCCCAGCGGGAATTTCGAGGCGGTTTTTTATCGCCCCGGTCATTAAAAGCGGAATTAAACAGCAGTTTTTGGTCCCAGCCTGTCAGTGTCTTGACTGCTTCGGCTATTATGAGCCCTTTGTTTTATCTGGCCCCACCTGGCCACGAACCTGTCTGTTCAAGGATCCTATGAGCAAGCCCACTGTCGACCCTACCTCGAATTCCAAGGCCGGACCTGCCGTCCCGGTCAATTTCCTGCGCCCGATCATCCAGGCGGACCTGGATTCGGGCAAGCACACGCAGATCGTCACCCGCTTCCCGCCAGAGCCCAACGGCTACCTGCACATTGGTCACGCTAAATCGATCTGTGTGAACTTCGGCCTGGCCCAGGAGTTCGGTGGCGTCACGCACCTGCGTTTCGACGACACCAACCCGGCCAAGGAAGACCAGGAATACATCGACGCCATCGAAAGCGACATCAAGTGGCTGGGCTTCGAATGGTCCGGTGAAGTGCGCTATGCATCCAAGTATTTCGACCAGCTGTTCGACTGGGCCGTCGAGTTGATCAAGGCCGGCAAGGCCTACGTTGACGACCTGACCCCCGAGCAAGCCAAGGAATACCGTGGCAGCCTGACCGAGCCGGGCAAGAACAGCCCGTTCCGCGACCGTTCGGTCGAAGAGAACCTCGACTGGTTCAACCGCATGCGCGCCGGTGAGTTCCCGGACGGCGCCCGCGTGCTGCGCGCCAAGATCGACATGGCCTCGCCGAACATGAACCTGCGCGACCCGATCATGTACCGCATTCGCCATGCCCATCACCACCAGACCGGTGACAAGTGGTGCATCTACCCCAACTACGACTTCACCCACGGTCAGTCGGACGCCATCGAAGGCATCACCCACTCCATCTGCACCCTGGAGTTCGAAAGCCATCGCCCTCTGTACGAATGGTTCCTGGACAGCCTGCCGGTGCCGGCGCACCCGCGTCAGTACGAATTCAGCCGCCTGAACCTGAACTACACCATCACCAGCAAGCGCAAGCTCAAGCAACTGGTCGATGAAAAGCACGTGCATGGCTGGGACGACCCGCGCATGTCGACGCTCTCGGGTTTCCGTCGTCGTGGCTACACCCCGGCGTCGATCCGCAATTTCTGCGACATGGTCGGCACCAACCGTTCTGACGGTGTGGTCGATTACGGCATGCTTGAGTTCAGCATCCGTCAGGATCTGGACGCGAACGCGCCGCGCGCCATGTGCGTGCTGCGTCCGTTGAAAGTCGTGATCACCAACTACCCGGAAGACAAGGTCGACCACCTTGAGCTGCCGCGTCACCCGCAGAAAGAAGAGCTGGGCGTGCGCAAGCTGCCGTTCGCGCGCGAAATCTACATCGACCGTGACGACTTCATGGAAGAGCCGCCGAAGGGTTACAAGCGCCTGGAGCCGAACGGCGAAGTGCGCCTGCGTGGCAGCTACGTGATCCGCGCCGACGAAGCAATCAAGGACGCCGAAGGCAACATCGTCGAACTGCGCTGCTCGTACGATCCGGAAACACTCGGCAAGAACCCTGAAGGCCGTAAGGTCAAGGGCGTGATCCACTGGGTGCCGGCCGCTGCCAGCATCGAGTGCGAAGTGCGTCTGTACGATCGTCTGTTCCGATCGCCGAACCCGGAGAAGGCCGAAGACAGCGCCAGCTTCCTGGACAACATCAACCCTGACTCGCTGCAAGTGCTTACAGGTTGTCGTGCTGAGCCATCGCTTGGCGACGCACAGCCGGAAGACCGTTTCCAGTTCGAGCGCGAAGGTTACTTCTGCGCGGATATCAAGGACTCGAAACCAGGCGCTCCGGTATTCAACCGTACCGTGACCTTGCGTGATTCGTGGGGCCAGTGATTCTGTTTTAAGGAACTGTCGTGCTAACGATCTACAACACACTCAGCAAGACCAAAGAAGTCTTCAAGCCGCTGGATGGCAACAAGGTGCGCATGTACGTGTGCGGCATGACCGTGTACGACTACTGCCACATCGGCCACGGCCGCAGCATGGTTGCCTTCGACCTGGTGACGCGCTGGTTGCGTTTCAGCGGCTATGACTTGACGTACGTGCGCAACATCACCGACATCGACGACAAGATCATCAACCGCGCCAACGAAAACGGCGAGTCGTTCGACGCACTGACCGAACGCATGATCGCCGCCATGCATGAGGACGAGGCCCGCCTCAACATCCTCAAGCCGGACATGGAACCGCGTGCCACGGACCACATCCCTGGCATGCACGCGATGATCCAGACCCTGATCGACAAGGGTTACGCCTACGCCCCGGGCAATGGCGACGTGTACTATCGCGTCGCCAAGTTCATGGGCTACGGCAAGCTGTCGCGCAAGAAAATCGAAGACCTGCGCATCGGCGCACGCATCGAAGTCGACGAAGCCAAGCAAGACCCGCTCGACTTCGTGCTGTGGAAAGGCACCAAGCCCGGCGAGCCAAGCTGGGAGTCGCCATGGGGCGCCGGGCGTCCGGGCTGGCACATCGAATGCTCGGTGATGTCCACGTGCTGCCTGGGCGAGACCTTCGACATTCATGGCGGCGGCAGCGACCTCGAGTTCCCGCACCACGAAAACGAAATCGCCCAAAGCGAAGCGGCTACCGGCAAGACCTACGCCAACGCCTGGATGCACTGCGGCATGATCCGCATCAATGGCGAGAAGATGTCCAAGTCCTTGAACAACTTCTTCACCATTCGCGACGTGCTGGAAAAGTACCACCCAGAAGTTGTGCGTTATTTGCTGGTGTCCAGCCACTACCGCAGCGCCATCAACTATTCGGAAGACAACCTCAAGGACGCCAAAGGCGCTCTGGAGCGTTTCTACCACGCGTTGAAAGGCCTGCCCGCCGTGGCGCCTGCCGGCGGCGACGCCTTCGTGGCACGCTTTACCGAAGTCATGAACGACGACTTCGGTACGCCGGAAGCCTGCGCGGTGCTGTTCGAGATGGTGCGTGAGATCAACCGCCTGCGCGAGACGGATCTCGACGCGGCGGCAGGTCTGGCGGCGCGCTTGAAAGAGCTGGCCAGCGTGCTGGGTGTGCTGCAGATGGAAGCTGATGACTTCCTGCAAGCCGGCGCCGAAGGGCGCGTGGATGCGGCCGAGGTTGATGCGCTGATTCAAGCGCGCCTGGCTGCGCGTGCCGGCAAAGACTGGGCGGAGTCCGACCGTATCCGTGACCAACTGACCGCGATGGGTGTGGTGTTGGAAGACGGCAAGGGCGGCACGACGTGGCGCTTGGCTGATCAGGCTTGATCGGTAAACCCTGAATAAAAAACGCCCCGACTGGTTCGGGGCGTTTTTTTTGGCCGGTGTTATTTCAGCGACCTACTCAACCCAAATGTGGGAGCGGGCTTGCTCGCGAATGCGGTGGATCAGTTAAAGATGTATCAACTGACACTCCGTCTTCGCGAGCAAGCCCGCTCCCACATTTTACCGTGCCCGCCCTGCATGCCCGCTGTTGTTGGATTTATCCCTGGGTTTGGCTGGAATTGAGGCTTAGTGTTTTTTCCACCATCAACTGGATTCCCTCCAGCATCCGGCAAATTCCAAGCACCACGCTGCGCGGATTGCCGTCTACCTCAAAAGCCAAATGGCTTGCCAGCGCTTGAACCGACGCAAGATCCTCCGACGCGTTGACCAGCAGCGTCTCGACGTCTAATCCTTCGCGCACGGTAAACACACCATGGCTTTCAGCTGACGGCTCTGGTTTCTCGGAAGGATTCAGATAATGGTTAATTGCTCGATGAGCAGCAGCGTGTGACGGCAGGTTTGAACTGTCTTTAATCATGGCGAAGCTCCCAGAGTATTGGAGTCACCTAGAGTCTAATCGGGCTGCGAAACCCGGTCGCTGAATTTGCAGCGACCCCGGAAGATTAGGCAGCCATCTTCCGAGGGGCAACCCTAAAACGCTGTCGGAAAATTCCGTGTATAGGCACTAGGATTTTTGCGGTAGACAGCAACATCAAACTCGGCTGCCCATAGCGCTAATGTTAATTTAATCCTCCGGTGTAATAAGCGAGTATTGCCAAATGTTACCCTGGGTTTGCCGGCGGCTGTCTGCGCCGCTTTTTTAGTGCGAGGCTGTATGCGAAGTTGGTTGAGCCGCTACCGTTACGTCATCCTTTTCTGGCTGTGCTTCGGCGTGTTCCGCACCTCCCTGGCCGACTGGAACCCCATCCCGTCCGGGTCGATGCGCCCGACGTTGCTTGAGGGTGATGTGGTGCTGGTCAACCGCGTGGCGTATGACCTCAAGTTGCCGCTTACGGATATTTCCCTGGCCAAGCTGGATGACCCTAAGCGCGGCGATGTGGTGACTTTCTCGTCACCCAAGGACGGAATGCGCTTGATCAAACGCATCGTCGGCATTCCCGGCGATAACCTGGAAATGAAAGATGAAGTGCTGTGGGTCAACGGCACGCCGGCTACCTACAGTGATGGCCAGGACATCAGCGAACCGATCGTGCCAGGCCAGACAGTGCCGGGTATCAAGCTGATCGAGCATGCGAGCAACAGTCAGCGCAGCATTCAGTTCATGCCCACGGTTCGGGCATTGCGAAATTTCGGCCCGGTCACGGTGCCTGCCGACAGTTATTTCATGCTGGGTGACAACCGCGACAACAGCGATGACTCGCGCTACATCGGCTTTGTGCCACGCCGCTTGTTGATCGGGCACGCGCATCATGTGCTGGCATCTGCGCAAATCCTCGATCATTGGATGCCGCGCTTGAACCGCTTCGGCGCGCCAATCCTGTAATTACGCCTTGGCGCCCAGTGCGCGAATTGCAAACCCTGCGATGTTAGCCAACTGCTCGACGCTAGCACCGCCCTTACCGGCAATCTTCATGCCGCTAAGGGTGGCCATCAGAAAGTCGCAGGCGGCCGGCAAATCGGTGCCCGGCGCGAGTTCACCCTGTTCCTGCGCACATCTCAGGGTTTGCTCAAATGCGCTGCGCAAACGCTCGGCGCTGTGTGCGGTGAGCTGATTGATTTCCTCATCTTCCTGGCCAAACTCACAGATCGCATTGACGCCCATGCACCCGGCCGTGCCTTCGCGAAGGGCGCGGGTGGCGAAGGAGTTCAGGGTGTCGTGCAGGCCTTGCAGCGGTGTCGGGCCTTGGCCCAGACGCTCGATCAGGTCGTCGACGCCCGTGCGCTGATACTCGGCCATGGCCTGCAGGTACAACTGGCGTTTGTCGCCAAAGGTGTTGTACATGCTCTGGCGGCTCAGCCCCATGGCCTGCATCAGTTCTTCGGTTGAGGCGGCGGCAAAACCCTTGTCGCAAAATACGCGGATGGCGTGTTGCAGCACCTGGTCGCGGTCGAAGGCTCGGGGTCTTGCCATGGGGTACCTCTGGAAAGTGAAGGGTCAGGCCAGGTAGCCACCGTCGATGCTCAGGCTGGCGCCGGTCACAAAGGCAGCTTCTTCAGACGCGAGGTAGGCGACCATGCCGGCGATTTCGTCAGCCGTGCCTGTACGGCCCAAGGGCACCAGGCTTTTGATCAGGTCGGCATGCGGCGCGTCTGCCGGGTTCATGTCAGTGCTGGTCGGGCCGGGCTGGACGTTATTGACGGTGATGCCGCGCGGGGCAAAATCAATCGCCAGGCCGCGGATCATACCGGCGATCGCCGCCTTCGTCATGCTATAGACGCTGGAGCCCGGAAAGGCTGAGCGCTGCGCTACGACGCTGCCCACGCTGATGATCCTGTCACCACTGCGCATCACTGCTGACGCGGCTTTCGCGGCGGCGAATGTCGCGCGTACATTCACGGCGGACATGCGGTCGAAGTCTTCCAGGCTGAATTCGTCCACGCTGCCGAGCTGCAAGATCCCGGCATTGTTAACCAGGATATTCAGCGTGCCGAAATGCGCAACGGTAGTGGTCACGGCTCGGGCAATCGCCACCACATCGGCGCTGTCCGCCTGAATGGCCAGGGCTGTGCCGCCTTGGCTTTGAATCTGGCCGACCAGTGCCTGCGCCTTGTCAGCCGACGCGGAATAGGTGAAGGCCACTGCCGCGCCTTCAGCCGCCAGGCGCCGTACGATGGCTTCGCCGATGCCACGGGAGCCGCCGGTTACCAGGGCGACTTTGTCAGTAAAACGTGCGAGATGAGCGGTCATGGGTGTGCCTGTTTTTAGTGGATTAATAAATCCACTAAACCGTATCAGGGCAATTCCAATGCTCCAAGCTATTTATGGATTATTTAATCTTTAACTGAGGCGCGACATTTTTGCCTTACCTTTGGAGGCTCGGCTCGCACACTGAAACTGACGGTGAATTGAATGGATTGTATTTTCTGCAGCATTGTCCGCAAGACGTCCCCGGCCCATATCCTCTGGGAAGACGACCAGCATATGGCGTTCCTGTCGATCTTCCCCAATACGCCTGGTTTCAGCGTTGTGATCCCCAAGCAGCATTACGGCAGCTACGCGTTCGCGCAGTCGGATGCGGTGTTGTCCGCGCTGATGGTGGCGACCAAGAAGACCGCGCTGCTGATTGATCGGGCGTTTCCCGACGTGGCGCGCACGGGGATGATGCTCGAAGGCTACGGCGTGGACCATCTGCATGCGAAGCTGTTTCCCATGCATGGCACGGGGCAGGACAGCGCGTTCAAACCCATCAGCTCCAAAGTGGACAAGTTCTTTGCGGCGTATGAGGGCTATATCTCATCCCACGATTTTGTGCGGGCGAACGATGACGAGTTGGCACAATTGGCGACGCACATCCGCTCGTTCGCCTGACGCAAAAACCAATGTGGGAGCTGGCTTGCCTGCGATGGCGGCCTATCAGTCACGGCGACATTGACTGATACACCGCTGCCAGCTCCCACATTTTAGATCGTGTCCGTCTGATCAATCAGCGACGGCTGCTGACCTCGGCCGGCACATCATCACCGGCCATGCGCTTGCGGAACAACGCGGTGCGCGCCAGCAGCAGCGTGGTCACTGGCACGGTGATCGCCAACAAAATCGGAATCAACCAGCCGTGCAGCACCGGCGCGGACTTGAGCACCGAAAAGTAGATAATCGACGCCAACGCCACACACCACGCGCCCAGCGTCGAGGCCAGTGCGGGTGGGTGCATGCGTTGGAAAAAGTCCTTCATGCGCAGTAACCCAATCGCGCCGATCAGTGCAAACAGGCTGCTCAGCACCAGCAGCACCGCCACGATGACTTCAACCCATAACGGCATCATTCAATCACCTCGCCACGTAGCAGGAATTTCGCCAGGGCGAACGACCCGACAAAGCCAAACAGCGCAATCAGCAGCGCTGCTTCAAAGTAGGTGTCACTGGCATAGCGAATGCCGAGCACCAGCATCATCAGCATCGCCAGGATGTACAGATAATCCAGCGCCAGGACCCGGTCTTGTGCGGAGGGGCCTTTGAACAGGCGTAACAGCGTCAGCACCATTGCCAGGGAAAACAGGAACAGGCTGAACAGGATCGCATTGGAGAGCAGGTCGCTCATTCGAAGATCTCCATCAGGGGCCGTTCGTAGGCGTGTTTGAAGTGCTGGATAAACTGCGCTTCGTCACTCAGGTCGAACACGTGGATCAGCAAAATACTGCGGTCCAGCGCCAGTTCCGACCAGACGGTGCCGGGGGTGACACTGGTGATCATCGACAGCACGGCCAGGCCGTTGGGGTCGCGCAGGTCCAGCGGGATTTTCACAAAGCGCGAGCGCGGTGGCCGTGAGCCGCACACCAACACGCCCCAGGCTACTTGCAGATTGGATGCGATCACATCGCGACCCACCAGGAAAAACAGGCGGATGATCATACCTGGGCGGCGGATGCGGATCGGCAAGGGGCGCAACGGTGCCATCAGCAGCGGCGCGAGAAAACCCATCAGCGCGCCCAGCAACAGGTTGCCGGGGCTGATCGACAAGTTCAACACCAGCCACAACACCCCCAATGCCAGCGACAACCACGGGGCCGGAAACAGACGCTTCATGGCTGCACCTCCAGCGCGGCGGCTTTGGCTTCAGGGCTGGGTATCGGTCGCGTCGCCATCACCGCCATCACATAGTGTTCCGGGTTGTTCAGGCTCTCGGCGGTGGCTTGGGTGTAGCGCATCAACGGCTCGGCCTTGAAGGTCAGAATGATGCTCAGGCCGAGCAGGAAGAAAATCGGTATGCACTCGTAACGACGCAGCAGCGGCGAGGGGCGCTCTTCCGGGGTCCAGAAACGCTGGATGCCCAGACGGGCGAAGGCGATCAGCGACGCCAGGCCAGACAGGATCAGCAACGCCACCAGGCCCCAGGCGGCCGGACGGATCGGTTCATCCACTGCGTTGCCCAGGCCCATGGGATTGACCAGCGCACTCAACAAGCTGAGTTTGCCGATAAACCCGGACAACGGCGGCATGCCGATAATCAACAGCGCGCAAGCGACAAAGCTCAAACCGAGAAAGGCCATGGTCCAGGGAATCACCTGGCCGACCACGGCTTTCTGCTCATCGTCCAGGTTCACGCCCGGACGCGGGTGCAGGGACTCCATGGCCTTGGGCAGTGCATCGATTTCTTCATCCAGCGGCAGGTCATTGGCCGAACGCGAGCGCTCGATCAACTCAGCCAGCAGGAACAGCGCGCTCAAGGCCAGCGTTGAGCTGACCAGATAGAACAACGCGCCGGCGGTGAGGCTTGGCTGGGCAAAACCCACGGCCGACAGCAGGATCCCGGCCGACACCAGAATGCTCAAACTGGCCATGCGCTCCAGCCGTTGCGCGGCCAGCATCGCCAGCGCCGCGCAGATAATCGTCGCCATGCCGCCGTACACCAGCCAGTCGCCGCCAAACAACGCCGAAGCACCGGCCTGGCCGGAAAACAGCAGGGTCCACAGGCGCAGCACGGTATATACGCCGACCTTGGTCATGATCGCAAACATCGCCGCCACCGGTGCGCTGGCCGAGGAATAGGCGGGCGCCAACCAGAAATTCAACGGCCACATGCCGGCTTTGGCCAGGAATGCCGTCGCCAGAATCGCCGCGCCAGCGTGCAACAGGCCGCGATCCGCCTCCGGCACCAGCGGGATTTTCAGTGCCAGGTCAGCGAAGTTCAGCGTGCCGGTTACGCCGTAGATCATCGCCGCGCCAATCAGAAACAGCGACGACGCCAGCAGGTTGATCGCGATGTAATGCAGCCCTGACGACACCCGCGCGCGGCCCGAACCGTGCAACATCAAGCCGTAGGACGCCGCCAGCAGCACCTCGAAGAACACGAACAGGTTGAACAAGTCCGCGGTGAGAAAGGCGCCGTACAGGCCCATCATCTGAATCTGGAACAGCGCATGAAAACTGGTGCCGGCACGGTCCCAGCGGGCCATGGCGAACAGCAGCGCACTCACGCCGATGATGCCGGTGAGCACCAGCATCAATGCCGAGAGTTGGTCCACCACCAGTACGATGCCGAACGGCACCTGCCAGTTGCCCGGCAGGTACACACCAATCGAGCCGGGGCCGCCTTGTTGCGTCCAGTACAGCAGCAGGATGGCAATGCCCAGGCCGACGATGCTGGAGAACAGGTTGATTTTTGCCTTCAGCGGGCGACGTTTTTCGCCAAGCATCAGCATCAGTGCGGCAGTCAGCAGTGGCAGCAGGATCGGCGCGACGATCATTTGGTTGACCCAATTCATTCCTTGGGCTCCCGGCCGTCCACATGGTCAGTACCGGTCAGGCCCCGGGAAGCCAGCAGCACCACCAGGAACAATGCGGTCATGGCGAAGCTGATCACGATCGCCGTCAGCACCAGCGCCTGAGGCAGCGGGTCGGTGTAGTTGAGCAGGTCTTGCGGCACGCCGTCCTTGATGATCGGCTCCTTGCCGATAAACAGGCTGCCCATGCTGAATATGAACAGGTTGACCCCGTACGACAGCAGGCACAGGCCCATCACCACCTGGAACGTGCGTGGCCGCAGGATCAGCCAGACGCCGGAGGCCGCCAGGACTCCAATGGCAATTGCGATGACTTCTTCCATCAGGCGGCTCCTTCCGTTGCGGCAACGGCTTTCGCCTGGTTGCTCGGTTTATGGGCCCGCACGGATTGGTGACCGAGGGCGGTGAGCATCAACAGCGTCGAACCGACGACCATGGCGTAGACGCCGATGTCGAAGAACAGCGCGCTGGCGATATGGATATCGCCCAGCACCGGCAGGCTGAAGTGCCAGGTGTGGGTCGTCAGGAACGGGTACCCGGCAAACAACGCGCCGAGCCCGGTCAATGTCGCCGAGAGCAGGCCAAAGCCCATCCAGCGCATCGGCCGCAGGCTCATCTGCGCTTCGACCCACTGGGTGCCGGCCACCATGTATTGCAGGATAAACGCCACCGACATCACCAGGCCTGCGACGAACCCGCCGCCTGGCTGGTTGTGGCCGCGCATAAACAGATAGAACGACACCACCAGCGCAATCGGCAGCAGCAGGCGCACCAGCACCGCCGGCACCATCATGAAGCCCAGGGCGGTGTCGCTGGCCTGGCGCGGGTTGACCAGGTCGGTGGCCACGTCCGGCGCCAGTTGGCGTTGTTGTGCGGGCAGTTGCATGCTTTCTTTCGAAGGACGGAACCGGCGCAGCAGGGCGTAGACGGTCAGCGCCACGGCGCCAAGCACGGTGATTTCGCCCAGGGTGTCGAAGCCCCGGAAGTCCACCAGCATTACGTTCACCACATTGCTGCCGCCGCCTTCGGGCAGGGCGCGGCTGAGGTAGAACGAGGAGATATCGTTGGGCGTCTGGCGGGTCAGCATTGCGTAGGACAACAACGCCATGCCGCCGCCCACCACGGTGGACAGCAGGAAGTCACGCAGACGCCGGATGCGTGCCTTGCGCAGCGAGCTGGGCAATGGCGACACTTCTTCGATCCGCCGTGGCAGCCAGCGCAGGCCCAGCAGGATCAGCACGGTGGTGACGACTTCGACCACCAGTTGCGTGAGGGCCAGGTCCGGCGCCGAGAACCACACGAAGGTGACGCAGGTGACCATGCCGCACACGCTGACCATGGTCAGGGCTGCCAGCCGGTGATACTTGGCTTGCCAGGCGGCGCCCAGTGCACAGGCAATCGCCAGTAACCACAGGGTCACGAACACGATGGAACCGGGGATCTTCGGCCTGTCGCCCCAGCTGATCCCGCTGTTCAGCATCGGGATCAAACCTGCCACCACCGCCGCCAATACCAACAGGAATAGCTGGGTTTGCAGGCGCTTGGTGCTGATGCGTTTTTCGATCTTGCGCACGCCGCGCATCATCACCACCAGGCAGCGCTCGAACATGCGCTTGCCGTTGAAGTAGCTGATCACCGGCGGGTATTTGAAGCGGCCACGCTTGAGTTGCTTGCGCAGCAGCAGGTACAGCACCACGCCGCCGGACATGGCTACCAGGCTCATGATCATCGGCGCATTCCAGCCGTGCCAGATCGCCAGGCTGTATTCGGGCAGTTCACCGCCGACAACCGGCAGCGCGGCGGCGGCGAGGATCGAACCGACCACCTGGGCCGGGAAAATCCCCACCAGCAGGCAAGTGAATACCAGCAATTCAACCGGTGCGCGCATCCAGCGCGGCGGTTCGTGGGGTGTGTGGGGCAGGTCGGTTGCGGGCGGGCCGAAGAACACATCGACCGTGAAGCGCAGCGCATAGGCCACGCTGAAGGTGCCGGCGATGGTCGCGATCATCGGCAGGGCGATTTCCACCCAGGCGGTCGATGACACGAACACGGTTTCGGCGAAGAACATTTCTTTGGACAGGAAACCATTGAGCAACGGCACGCCGGCCATGGATGCACTGGCCACCATTGCCAGGGTCGCGGTAAACGGGATCAGCCGCACCAGGCCACTGAGCCTGCGGATATCCCGCGTGCCGCTTTCATGGTCGATGATGCCCGCCGCCATGAACAGCGAGGCCTTGAAGGTCGCGTGGTTGAGGATATGAAACACCGCCGCGACGGCGGCCAGCGGGCTGTTGAGGCCCAGCAGCAGGGTAATCAGCCCGAGGTGGCTGATGGTGGAATAGGCCAGCAGGCCCTTGAGATCATTCTGAAACATGGCGCAGTAAGCGCCGAGGAGGAGGGTGACTGCGCCGGCACCGCCGACGATCCAGAACCATTCTTCGCTGCCGGACAGCGACGGCCACAGGCGGGCCAGCAGGAACACGCCGGCCTTCACCATCGTCGCCGAGTGCAGGTAGGCAGAAACCGGAGTCGGTGCCGCCATCGCGTGAGGCAGCCAGAAATGGAAGGGGAACTGGGCGCTTTTGCTCAAGGCGCCGATCAGCACCAGAGCCAGCATCACCGGGTACAGGGAGTGCGCACGAATCTGATCGCCCGCCGCCAGCACCTGGTCCAGGTCATAGCTGCCGACGATATGCCCCAGCAGCATCACGCCCGCCAGCAGGCACAAGCCGCCCGCGCCGGTGACCATCAAGGCCATATAGGCGCCACGCCTGGCGTCGGCGCGGTGGTGCCAGTAGCCGATCAGCAGGAACGAGAACAGGCTGGTCAGTTCCCAGAAAAATACGATCTGGATCAGGTTGCCGGAAATCACCAGGCCGAGCATGGCGCCCATAAAAGCCAGGAAAAATGCGAAGAAACGCGGCACCGGGTCGTCCGGCGACATGTAGTAACGCGCATACAGCGACACCAGCGTACCGATGCCCAGCACCAGCATCGAGAACAACCAGGCAAACCCGTCCATGCGCAACACGAAGTTCAGCCCAAGGCTGGGCAACCACATGAATTCTTCGCGGATCACGCCACCGTGGGCGATCTGGGGGTAGAGCAGGGCGACTTGAACAGTGCCGACCAAGGCCACCAGGCCGGCCAGCAGGGATTCGGTGTTACGTGCATTATGCGGCAGCAAGGCCGCCAGACAGCTGCCGATAAAAGGCAGAAGCAGTAGAACTATCAGGGACATAGGCTTCTAATCTGCGGGAGTTTGGGATGCATCATACGTGCCGCTTTCTCGATCACCAAACGGCAAGATGTGGCAGGATCCTACAAGGTAGGCCGAAAACCCCCGTTTGGCATTGTTTCAGGTGGCCCCTTTCAACAACGCACCACGCTCCTGTGTGGGCGCCGGGCTTGCCCGTAATGGCAATCTGACAGTCGGCCTGCATGTCCGACCTTACCCTTGCTGTTCCTGTTCCCTTTCATCGCGTAATTCGAGTGCCTTTTGCCCCTTCGTCTTCCACTCACTGACAATCACCGCCGCCACAATCAACGCCGCCCCGACCATTGCAATCGGTGGAAAGCGCTCCCCGGCAATCCGCCCGATCACGCCTGCCCACACCGGCTCACCGGCATAGATCAGGGTGGCACGGGTGGGCGAAACACTCTGCTGCGCCCAGTTCATCGCGACCTGGATCACCGCACTGGTCAAACCCAGGCCCACGGCGCTGAACAGCAGCAACCAGGAGAACCCGGGCAATGCCTCACCCATCGGCACCACCATCAGAAACGACAACAGCGACGCCGTGGCCAATTGCACGACGGTTACCCGACGCACATCCACCTGCCCGGCAAAGGCGCTGATCAGGATGATTTCGGCCGCCACCGCCACGGCGCAGATCAACGTGGCAATTTCGCCGGGGCTGAAGTTCAGCGAGGCACCGGCCGGGCCGGTGAGCAGCATCAACCCGGTGAACGCCAGCATGATGCCGATGGCCGGCATCAGCGCCGGGCGGCGTCCCAGCACCAACCACTGCAACAGGGGCACAAACGGCACATACAGCGCAGTAATGAACGCCGATTGGCTGCTCGGAATGGTCTGTAACCCGATGGTTTGCATGCCGTAGCCGAACATGATCGACGTGCCGATGAAGGCGCCGGCTTTCAATTCAAACAGGGTCAGGCCGCGCAGGGTGCGCAATGAGAAGAAACCCACCACGATGGCTGCCGCGGCAAACCGCAGGCCGACAAAAAACATTGGCCCGCTGACGGTCATGGCATGTTGCACGAGCAAAAACGTGCCGCCCCAAATCATGGTGATCACCACCAGGATGCATTCGGCTTTACTGAAACGGTTGAAACGTGTGGAAGCGTTCGGGGCGGTCATGGCGGCTCGGTCTTGCAAGGGAAAGGCACGGACCGCACAATGCGCCGCACGCTGGGCAGTATACTGCGCACACCTACCTATTGAGCAATATAGTGCACAAAGAAAATCCACAACGGGCTTCGGTCCTGCAACACGTCAGCCAGAACGTTCGTCGTCTGCGGCATGCTGCCGACTTGAGCCAAACCGCGCTATCGGAAAAGTCCGGGGTCAGCCGCCGCATGCTGGTGGCTATCGAGGCGGGCGAGAAAAACGTCAGCCTGTCCACTTTGGACCGTGTCGCCGAAGCGTTGGACGTGGCCTTCAGCGACCTGATCCAGGCGCCGGATGCGGGCGACCACAGCCGCATCAACGAGCTGGCCTGGGCTGGTGACATTCCCGGCAGTAAAGCCGTATTGCTGGCCAAAGCCACCGCGCGCCGCGAAGTGGAATTGTGGGAGATGCGCCTGGAACCCGGTGATCGTTACAACCCCGAGCCAGACCCGGAAGGCTGGAGCGTGCAGCTGTTCGTCTTCGAAGGCAGCCTGACGCTGATTCTCGATGGCGTAGAACAGCACGTCGCCGCTGGCGAGTTCTACATGTTCGCCAGCCGCCAGGCCCACGGCTATCGCAATGACGGTGAGGTCGCCGTGCGCTTTGTGCGTAACGTGGTGATCTAACTGTTTACCCGGCAACAGTCGATGGACACTTTGCTGGTTTGACGCGTGGTCTATCGCCGTGTTTTACCAGCAACTCACTGATTTTATTGGCGATTAAATTCAGGCACGACTCCTGCAGTCACCCAGGTATCCCATCGGAGCCTGGAGTCGGCCCATGTCAGCCCATCCTCAACAACCTGCCCATATTATCCGCTCGGATGCCGAAGCGATTGAGGTCGCCATTCGGTTGGCCGCCCGCTTCGCTGTCGACGCCAGCGTGCGCGACCGCGAGCGACGCTTGCCGGTCGCCGAACTTGAAGAGTTTTCCGCCAGCGGCCTGTGGGGTATCACCATTCCCAAGGCCTACGGTGGCGCCGAGGTGTCCTATGTGACCGTGGCCGAGGTGATCAAGGTGATCTCCGCCGCCGACCCGTCCTTGGGGCAAATCCCGCAAAATCACCTGGGCGTGGTGGACATCCTCCTGCAAACCGCCAGCGAGGAACAAAAGCGTCACTACTTCGGCAAGGTCCTGGCGGGCTACCGATTCGGCAACGCCTTCTCTGAAGCCAAGAGCAAAAACGCCGGCACGTTTGACACCCAGATTCGTTTCGACGGCGACACCGCGCAAATCAACGGCGAAAAGTTCTACTGCACCGGCGCGTTGTTCGCCCATCTCGTGCCCACCGTCGGCAACAACGAAAACGGCCAGGCCTTCATTGCCTTCGTCGAACGCGATGCGCCGGGCCTCACGGTGGTCGACAGCTGGGACGGCTTCGGCCAGCGCACCACCGCCAGCGGCGGCGTGACGCTCGATGGCGTGGTTGTGCCACGCAGTGCGGTGATCCCGGCCCATCAGGCCTTCGACCAACCCACCGCCAACGGTCCGATCTCGCAGATTATCCAGGCGGCCGTCGATACGGGCATCGCCGTGGGCGCGCTGGAACAGGCGAAAACGTATGCGCGCCAGGCACGCCCGTGGATCGACAGCCAGCAGGAGCACGGCTGGCAGGACCCGTTTACGATTGCCGCCATTGGCGACCTGGAGTGGCGCGTGCACGGCACCGAAGCCATCCTCGCCAACGCTGGCAAGGCGGTTGACCTGGCCCTGGCGGAGCCCAACGAAGACACCGTGGCCAACGCCTCGCTGGTGGTCGCCCAGGCCAAAGTCCTGTCGGCTGAAACCGCTTTGCTCGCCAGCAGCAAACTCTTCGAACTGGCGGGCACCCGCTCGGTCACGGGCAAGCACAACCTCGACCGCTTCTGGCGCAACGCACGCACCCACACGCTGCACGACCCGGCACGCTGGAAATACCACTTGATCGGCAACTTTGTGCTCAACGGCGTGAAGCCTGCACGCCACGCCTGGAACTGAGGAGCCTGACCCATGACCGCACTCAACGATGCACTCAAGCCTGCGCTGAATCACCCTCTGGACCAGGCGCGCCAACTGTTGGAGAACAGCCGACGCTTTGTGCAGGCCAGCGATGACCCCTATGTGATCAGCCGCTTCGGCGATGTGCAAATTCGCATCGACGTGGCTGCTGCGCTGCTCGACCGCGCCGAAACCCACCCCAGCCCCGTCGCCTTGACGGAAGCGCATATCGCCGCCGCCGAAGCCTTGATTGCCGCCAGCCTTGCTGAATTCGAACTGACCGGACAGCGCACGGTGCTGCCGTCGACCCTCGACGACCCGCTGCGCCGCAAATACCAGGTTGTCGGCAACTACCACCTGAACGGAGTGCTGTGATGTCCCGTGAAATCCGTTTGAATGCCTTCGACATGAACTGTGTCGGCCACCAATCCCCCGGCTTGTGGGCGCACCCGCGTGACCGCTCATGGCAGTACAAGGACCTGGAGTATTGGACCGACCTGGCGAAAATCCTCGAGCGCGGCAAGTTCGACGGGCTGTTTATCGCCGACGTGCTGGGCATCTATGACGTGTACAACGGCAACGGTGACGCGGCGATTCGCCAGGCCGCGCAAGTGCCGGTCAACGATCCTTTGTCACTGATTGCGCCGATGGCATTGGTCACCGAGCACCTGGGCTTTGGCCTCACCGCGTCGCTGTCCTTCGAGCACCCGTATCCGTTTGCGCGCAGGCTTTCCACCCTCGATCACCTGACCAAGGGCCGCGTGGGCTGGAACATTGTCACGTCGTACCTGGAAAGCGGCGCCAAGAACCTCGGCCAGAAAGCCCAGACCGAACATGACGCGCGTTATGACTATGCCGAGGAATACCTGGAAGTTTGCTACAAACTCTGGGAAGGCAGTTGGGAAGAGGGCGCTGTGCTGCGTGACCGCGAACGACGGATTTTCAGCGACCCGAGCAAAATCCATGAGATCCGCCACGTCGGCAAACACTTCCAGGTGCCCGGTATTCACCTCTGCGAGCCATCGCCGCAGCGCACGCCAGTGCTTTACCAGGCGGGCGCGTCCAGCCGTGGCAAGCAGTTCGCCGCCGAACAGGCCGAGTGCGTGTTCGTCGCCGCGCCATCCAAGGTGCTGCTGAAGAAGACTGTCGCTGACATTCGCCGCCGCGCCGCTGAGGCGGGGCGTGATCCGAACAAAATCCTGATCTTCAACTTGCAGACGGTGATCGTCGCTGAGACCGACGCCAAGGCGAAAGCCAAGTTTGACGAGTACAAATCCTATGTCAGTTACGAAGGTGCAATGGCGCTGATCTCCGGCTGGACCGGCATTGATTTCAGCCAGTTCAAACCGGATGAGCCGCTCAAGCATGTGCACACCAATGCGATTCAATCGGCCGTGGAAGCCTTCTCCACAGCGGACCCGAACAAGGTCTGGACCCCGCACGAACTGGCCGATTGGGTCGGCATTGGCGGCTTTGGCCCGCTGTTTGTCGGCAGCCCCGAAACCGTGGCCGACCTGCTGCAGGAGTGGGTTGAAGAGACCGATGTGGACGGCTTCAACCTGGCCTACGCACTGACCCACGAAACCTTTATCGACGCCGTGGACTGGCTGGTGCCGGAGTTGCAAAGGCGCGGCGTGTACAAGACCGAATACGCCCAGGGCACCTTGCGCGAAAAGCTGTTCGGCGAGGGCGCGCGGCTGGCGTCGAACCATCCGGGCGCCGGCTATCGCGATTTGTCGGGTTCACACAAAACCACTGTGGGAGCGGGCTTGCTCGCGAATGCGGACTGACATTCAACATCAATGTTGACTGAACCGGCGCTTTCGCGAGCAAGCCCGCTCCCACAGGTTGATCTTCATTGTTTGATCTAATTCAGCCAGCGGACCACCGCACGCTTAACCACCCAATAGGAGCATTACCCCTATGAGCGTGCACGAACTCAAACGCCCGGCGGTGCCGGAGTGGCCCGCCGAATGGCTTGGCCCATTACCCAAGGCCCAGGCGCACCTGCACCACTGGGCGCAGATCACTCCGCTGCACACCGCCTTGCGGCACAAGCGCCAGGGCCAGTGGTATGCGTGGCGCTGGATCGATGCCTTGCGCGATGTGGAGCGCCTGGCCGACGGCCTGCGCCAGCAGGGTTTCGGCACGCAGTCGCGGCTGGCCCTCAGTGGGGCTTTCGAGCCCAACCTGTTGCTGCTGGCGCTGGCCGCACAGTCCGTCGGCGGGCAGGTAGTGACCCTGGCTGACGACCTGGAGCCCGAGGCCTTGTACCAGCAGCTATGGCGCATTCAGCCCAGCCATTCTTATGCGCAGGGGCGTCAGCAGGTGCGGCATTGGCAGTCCGCCAACCCGTTGAGTTTTAGCCAATTGCTCGGCCCGGTAGACCCGGCGCAACCGCTGCATCGCTGGTGGCCATCAAGGCCTGAAACCGTGCTGTGGAGTGAGGAGGGCACTCACTGGCAAGGCGGTCTGCAAGTGGTGCTGGAGCAATGGTTGAACAGCGGCCACGGCCTGGCGTTTCCCGAAAGCCTCGCCTCGGCCCGGCGCGATTGCAGCGAGGTCGTGCCTACCGGCCTGCTGCTGTCGCCCGAGCGCTTGCAGCACCTGGCCGATGATATCGAACGCCGTCTTGCGCCCCCCGGCACCTGGCGTCGACGCCTGTGCGACTGGGCCATTGCGTACCCACAAAGCGGTGTGCGGCGCCTGATCAAAAACCGCGTGCGCAAGCTGCTGGGCTTCCAGCGCCTGGCATACATCTGGCAGCCACCCAGCACGCAAAAGACTCACAACGACCCAGCATGGCTGGCTGAATTCAAACGGGACATCGCATGAGCCAGGCCATTCTCCAGGTACGGGATATCTCGCTGTCGTTCAAAGGGGTCAAGGCCATCAATGCCTTGTCCTTCGAGGTGCAGCGCGGCGAAATCTGTGCGCTGATCGGCCCCAATGGCGCCGGTAAAAGTTCGTTGCTCAACGTGCTTAACGGCGTGTATCGCTTTGACGCCGGTGAAATCGTTTTTGAGCAACACCACTTCCACCGCATCGACCCTTTGGGCGCCGCGCGTCGCGGCATCGGCCGCACGTTCCAGAACAACGCGCTGTTCAAGAAGATGAGTGTGCTCGACAACATCCTCACCGGCCTGTCGCGGCATATGCGCACCACCTTTATCGAGCAAGCCCTCGACTTGCCGCGCGCGCGTCGAGAGGCCGCAGCGTTTCGCCTGCGTGCCCAAGGCATTCTCGAATTTCTCGAACTGCAAGCCCATCGCGATGTGCTGGTGGGCAACCTGTCCTATGGCCTGCAAAAGCGCGTAGAGCTTGGCCGCGCGTTGATCGCGGGCCCCAGCCTGTTGCTGCTGGATGAACCCATGGCCGGGATGAATGCCGAGGAAAAACAAGAAATGGCCCGCTTCGTCGCCGATGTGAACCGCGACCTGGGCACCACCGTGGTGTTGATCGAACACGACATGGGCGTGGTCATGGGCTTGTCGGACCATGTGGTGGTGCTCGACTACGGGCGCAAGGTGGGGGACGGCACGCCCGCCGAAGTGCAAGCCAATCCGGACGTGATCGCGGCCTATCTGGGAGTCGCACACTGATGACCTTCTTCTTCGAAACCCTGCTCGGCGGCCTGCTCGCCGGCACCCTGTATTCGCTGGTCGCCATCGGCTTCGTGCTGATCTATAAGGCCAGCGGTGTGTTCAATTTCGCCCAGGGCTCGATGCTGCTGTTTGCCGCCCTGACCTTTGTCAGCCTGCACGACCAGGGTGTGCCGTTTGCCCTGGCGCTGTTGCTGACAGTGATTGTGATGATCGTCGGCGCGTTGCTCATCGAGCGGCTGGTATTGCGGCCGCTGGTCAACCGTTCACAGATCACCCTGTTCATGGCCACCTTGGGCCTGTCGTTCATTATCGAAGGCCTGGCCCAAGGCGTGATGGGCTCGCAGGTGCGCGCGCTGGATTTGGGCATCGACGATGTGCCGCTGTTTGTCGGGCCGCTGATGCTCAGCCAGTTCGACCTGATCGCCGCCGCAGCGGCCGTGGTGCTGGTGACCGTGCTGGCGCTGCTGTTCAACAAGACGCGCATCGGCGTATCACTGCGGGCGGTGGCGGATGACACCACGGCGGCGCTGTCGATCGGCATCAACCTCAACCGTATCTGGCAGATCGTCTGGGCGGTGGCCGGCATTGTCGGCCTGGTGGCGGGCCTGTTGTGGGGCGCGCGCCAGGGCGTGCAGTTTTCGCTGTCGCTGGTGGTGCTCAAAGCCTTGCCGGTATTGATCATCGGCGGCTTTACCTCGATTGGCGGGGCGATCGTCGGCGGGCTGATTGTCGGCGCGGCGGAGAACCTCGCCGAGGTGTACATCGGCCCACTGATCGGCGGTGGCATCACCCCATGGTTCGCCTACGTATTGGCCCTGGCCTTCCTGTATATCCGTCCCGCCGGTCTGTTCGGCGAGCGCGCCATCGAGCGAGTCTGAAACCATGTCGATTCCTGTAGTTCAAGAAACTGCGCCGTTGCTGTTGATTCAGCGGCGTCTGCCCTGGGGCCTTCTCGGCCTGTTGGTGCTGGCCTTTATCGTGGTGCCATTGTGGGGCAATGACTATTGGCTCAATGCGATCCTGATTCCATTTCTGGTGCTGTCGCTGGCCGGGCTGGGCTTGAACCTGTTGACCGGCTACACCGGGCAAACCTCGGTGGGCGCGGCCGGGTTCATGGCCGTCGGGGCGTTTGCCACCTACGGCTTTCTGCTGCGCCTGCCGGAGCTGGGCTTGCCGGTGGCGCTGCTCGGTGGCGGTATCATCAGTGCGTGGGTGGGGTTGGTATTTGGCCTGCCCAGCTCGCGGATCAAGGGGTTCTACTTGATGGTCACGACGCTGACGGCGCAGTTCTTCCTGGAGTGGCTGTTCGTCAAATTCCCCTGGTTCTACAACTACGGTTCTTCCGGCACCATTTCCGCGCCAAAACTCGCCCTGTTCGGCCATGACCTCAACACACCGCTGGGCCGCTACCTGTTGACCCTGGTCACGGTGCTGCTGCTGACCTGGACCGCCGTCAACCTGGTGCGCAGCCAAGTGGGCCGAAACTGGATGGCGATCCGCGACATGGACACCGCCGCCGCCGTGGTCGGCATCCCGGTAGTGCGCTACAAGCGCCTGGCCTTTGCCATCAGTTCGTTCTATCTCGGCATTGCCGGCGCGCTGTGGGCGTTTGCCTACCTGGGCACCGCCAGCGCGAGCAGCTTCGACATCAACCGCTCGTTCCAGATCCTGTTCATCATCATTATCGGTGGCATGGGCAGCATCGCCGGCAACTTCGTGGGCGCGGCGTTTATCAGCCTGCTGCCGATCTTTCTCAGCCATGCCGGGCAGGCATTGTTCGGGGGGGCGGTGGACGCAGGGCAGCTGCAGAACCTGCAGAAAATCATCTTCGGCGTGTTGATCATCGTGTTCCTGATCAAGGAACCCGAGGGGTTGATTCGCCTGCTGCACAACCTGCGTGACCGCCTGCGGCAGTGGCCGCTGCGCTTCTAACATTCCCTCAAGAGAATCCAATATGCGTGCAACCCTGAAACGTTCCCTGATCGGCGCCGCCTTCGCGCTGGCTGCCCTGGCCGGTGCGGTGCCCCAGGCGCTGGCTTCGCCCGACCAGCAATTTATCCCGTTGGCCACTTATCGTGTCGGCGCATATGCGTCCAGCGGCGTGCAGGTGTGGGCCGGGATGATCGATTACCTGCGCTATATCAATGAGGTTGAAGGCGGCATCAACGGCGTCAAATTGGTGTGGCAGGAATGCGAGACCGAATGGACGGCGGAGAAGGGCATCGAGTGCTACGAGCGCTTCAAAAACGGCCTGGATGGCGCGCCGGTTGCGGTCTATCAGCCCAATGGTGCACCCGCCGCTTATGCCCTGAGCGAGCGGGCGGAAGTGGACAAGATCCCGCTCATCACCCTCGGCTACGGCCGCACCGAAGCGACCGACGGCACGGTGTTCCCGTATAACTTTCCGGTGATGCTGACCTTCTACAGCGAAGCGTCGACCCTGGTGAACTACATCGCCCAACGCGAAGGCGGCTTCGACAAACTCAAGGGCAAGAAGATCGCCACGGTCTATCACGACTCGGCCTACGGGCGGGAAACCCTCGGCCCGTTAAAACTCTTGGCTGAGAAATACGGCTTTGAAAATATCCAGATTCCGGTGGCCGACCCCGGTAACGAACAGTCGGCGCAGTGGCGCCAGGTACGCCAGGCCAACCCGGACTGGGTATTCCTGCGCACCTGGGGTGTGTCGACCCCGGTGGCGGTGAAAACCGCTGCGCGTTTCGGCTTTCCGGTGGACCACATCATCGGCGATATCTGGGCCAGTTCCAGCGAAGACGTGTTGCCCGCAGGCGCCGCCGCCAAAGGTTACCTGGCGCTCACGCCATACCCGGCCGGCGCCGATTTCGAGATCCACAAACGCCTCAAGCAGTCCGTCCTCGACAAGGGGCACAGCGACCTTAAGGACCTGAAAAACTTCGGCAGCGTCTACTACAACTCGGGTTTGGTCAACGCCGCCGTGGCCGTGGAAGCGATTCGCACCGGCCAGGCCAGGTTCGGCAAACGCCCATTGAATGGCGAAGAAGGCCGCTGGGGCCTGGAACACTTGAACATCGATGACGCGCGCCTCAAAGCCATGGGCTATCTGGGCCTGATGCAGAACCTCAAGCTGTCGTGCCGCGACCACGAAGGCGGTGGCTCGGCGCGGGTGCAACAGTGGGACGGTGCCAACTGGACGCTGATCAGCGACTGGATTGCCGCCGACCGTGCGCTCTTGCGCCCACTGATCGATGAAAAATCCGCTGCGTTCGCCAAGGAAAAAGGCCTGACGCCGCGCACCTGCACCGGGGACGAATAAGCCATGAGTCAGCCCGCCGCTGAACCCGCGTCCCCGTCGCTGCTGACGGTCAACGACATCGAAGTGATCTACGACGGCGCGATCCTGGCGGTGGCCGGGGTCTCATTGAATGTGCCCAAGGGCGCCATTGTCGCCTTGCTGGGTGCCAATGGCGCCGGCAAGAGCACCACCCTCAAGGCGATTTCAGGGCTGGTGCGTGCCGAGCGGGCCGAAGTCAGCCGCGGCATGATCGAGTATGCCGGCCGCGATCTGGCCGGCGTCGACCCCAGCCAACGCGTCCGCCAGGGCATGGTCCACGTGTTGGAGGGCCGGCACGTGTTCGGCCAATTGAGCGTGGAAGACAACCTGCGCAGCGGCGGCTTTGTGCGGCGCCTGAGCCGCAGGGACATGGAACACGACCTGGAACGCCTCTACGCCTGGTTCCCCCGGCTCAAGATCAAGCGCCATACCCGCGCCGGGCTGACCTCTGGCGGTGAGCAGCAAATGGTTGCCATCGGCAGGGCATTGATGACGCGCCCGACCCTGGTGCTGCTCGACGAGCCGTCGATGGGCTTGGCACCGATGATCGTGCAGGAGATTTTCGAGATCATCGCGCAGCTCAACCGCGAGCAGCAGGTGAGCTTCCTGATCGCCGAGCAAAACATCAACGTCGCGCTTAACTATGCGTCCCAGGGCTACGTGCTGGATACTGGGCGGGTGGTGTTGAGTGGCAGCGCCACAGCGTTGCTGGCGCGGGGCGATTTGCATGATATTTATCTGGGTAAACACTAAGGGCAAATGTGCATGACTGAATCCATCCGCAACGCTGATGTGCTGATCATCGGCGGCGGTCTGAGCGGCACGATGTTGGCGGTGCAACTGCTGCGTTTACCCGGGCAGCGGCAAATCCTGGTGATTGAACCGCGCGCCGAGCTTGGCCGTGGCGAAGCCTACAGCGCCGTCGAGTTGGGCCACACCCTCAATGGTAACGCTGCGCGCATGAGTGTCGACCCGGACAACCCGGATGACCTGACGCAATGGCTCACCGGCTACCTTGACGCCGGTGGTTGGCCGCAGGCGCACCAGCAGCCGGTGCCGATCAGTGAGCTGTTCCCGCCGCGCGGGATTTTTGGGTTGTACGCGCAGCAGCGGTTGGCGCAGGCCACGGCGCTGTCAGCGTCGACGGTCGAGCACATCCGTGCCGAGGTGGTCGACCTGCTCGTGGACGACACGTGCACCCGCTTGACCCTCGATAACGGCCAGCAACTGCGCGGCGCCCATGCGGTGTTGGCCACGGGGATGTTCCCGGCGGCGCGCACACCACAGACTCATTCCAGCGGCTTGAACGCCGCGGCGGTGGACCCGTGGGACGTCCAGGCGATGACCCGGATCGACCCGCAATCGACGGTGCTGATCATTGGTTCCGGGCTGACCATGGTGGATGCCGTGGTATCCCTGGAGCAGGCCGGTCATCGTGGGCCAATCGAGATTTTCTCGCGCCACGGTTTATTGCCCCATGTGCGCCGCCAGCCGCCGAGCTGGGAGGATTTTCTCGCCGCTGACCCCAGCCTGCGCAGCCCTCGGCAATTACTGCGCGAGGTGCGGCGCCAATGCCGCATCGCGCAGGCCGAAGGCATCGACTGGCAAGCTCCGCTGGACACCGTGCGCGCGCATATCGGGCGCCTGTGGAGCCAGGCTGGCGAGCGCGAAAAACGCCAGTTCGTGCGCCATGTACGGCCCTGGTGGGAAAGCCATCACCACCGCTCGCCACCGTTGAGTGCGCAGTTAGTGGCGCGATTGCAGGAGGAAGGGCGACTGCGCATTCAGGCGGCGTCGTTCAAGGGCCTGGTCGCTTGCGAGGATGCCGTGACGATCAACGTGCGTCGTCGCGGCGAGCAGCTGGTCACTCAGGTGGCGGGCGCGGCACTGATCAATTCCAGCGGCATTGAATACGATTGGCGCCGCGTGGCTCGGCCGTTGCCGCAACAGTTGCTCAAGCGCGGGTTGATCCAGCCCGGGCCGCTCGCACTGGGGATTGCGGCGGATGCGTCCGGCGCGGTTGTCGATGCCGAAGGCAAGGTCAGCCAGCGCCTGTTCGCCATGGGCCCGCCATTGCGCGGGATGTGGTGGGAAAGCACGGCGGTGACCGATGTGGCGATTCAGGCCAAGGCGCTGGCGGCCAAGCTCACCCAACGCTAAAGGTGGGAGCGGGCTTGCTCGCGAAAGCGGTGGATCAGTTAGCCCCTTGCCGACTGATACTGCGCTTTCGCGAGCAAGCCCGCTCCCACATTTGGGTCTCTATTGATCTTGAGAGTGTGTTCAACTTCCTGCTTTTACGAACCCAGGCTTGAGCCCAAACACTTCAACGCCTTGGGCGGTCGACTGTCCGGTCGTCACCTTCACCCGCTCCACCGGCTTATCCATCGCCGCCCGATACTCCACGGTCATGTCATCGCGGTTAATGGCCTGGCTCGGCACCACGATCGCCTGCGCATTGTTGTACGTCACAATGGTCAAGCGTGCGCTCATCCCCAGCCGCACCCGTTGCAACTGCTGGGCGGTGAGCTTGGGGATCGACAACGTCACCGGAAACTGCGCGCTGCCCTGGCTGTCGCTGGCAATCGCCAGGCCGCTGACCACACTGACGGACCCGGTCAGCCGCTCGCCGTCGAACCCATCGCCCATCACCTCTACCGCCTGGCCCGGGTGCAATTGGTTGATGTCCAACTCCGACACCCTGGCGACAATTTTCAGCCGCTCGATATTGGCCAGGCCGAACAACACCTGCCCCTGGCTCACCTTGCTGCCGGCCTGCACCGGCGCGTTGTTGTTACCGCCACTTTGAGGCGAATTATTACTGCCGGGTGCGGGCACCACGATGCCGGAGAACGGCGCCTTGACCTCCTTGCCATCGAGCAATGTGTGCAGCGCCTCGTACTTCACTGTGGCATTGGTCAGTTCCATGTCCGCGATTTGCCTGTACTCGCCCTGGCCCTGCGCCTGTGCCTGCTGCAAATCCATGCGTGCAGAGGCGAGGTCGAGTTGCTGCTGCTGGGTCTGCTGCTTGAGGTCATCCAGTTCGTTGCGCGGGATGATGCCGCGCTTGAAGAGGTTTTCACTCTCGGTGAGTTTGCGCTGGGTGTTACCGGCGGTCATTTCGGTGGTGCGCAGGCTACGGCGCGCACGGCTGACGGCGGGGCTGCTGTTCCAGTCCTGCATCTCTTGCACGGTGCGCCGGGCCTTGAGCTGGGCGGACAAGGCATCGCGCAGTTGCACTTCGAGGGTGGCCGGGTCCATGCGCAGCAGCACCTGGCCGGCGTCTACCCGCTGGCCCTGTTCCACCAGGTTGGCCAGCACGTTGCCGTCGAACGGCGCGGTAAGGGTGATGATGGTGTCGGGTTCGATCTTGCCCACCAGGCCAATCTGATGCACCAGTGGGTCAGGTTTCACGGCCAGCCATTGTTCGGCTGTATCGGTCTGCCCGGCATCGCTGCGGTGGCTGAGCGCGGTGACGCCGGCGCCCGTCAGCAGCACGATCAATGCAGCGCCCAGCAGGCGTTTTTTATTAGTAGTCATTGAGGGCGATTTCCCAACTTTCCAGCGTCATGCCCAGTGTCAGGTCGAACTGGGTCTGGGCGTTCAAATAAGCGATCAGCGCGTTGAGCTGCGCGTTCTCGGCATTGCGCAGGTCGGCCTCGAAACTCAGCACCTGGAAGTTGCTGGAGCGCCCGGCGCTGAGTTTCTCCCGCTCGATCTCGATCTTGCGGCGCGACAGTTCCACGGCACGCTGGGAGATTTCATACTGGCGCCAGCGGGTGCCGAGGTCACGCACCACGTCGTTGACGTTGCGCTCCAGTTCCTGGCGCGCATCGGCGATGCGGATCTCCTGATCCTCCACATTGACCCGTGCTCGCACCTCGGCCTGGCGCGTGCTGATGTCGCCAATCGGGATCTGCACCTGCACACCGGCGTAGCTGTTCCAGGTGCGGTTATGGTTGTTGCCATTGTCGATGTTGCTGTTGCTGTAGGCATCGCGTACCTGGTTGGCCCCGGCCACCAGGTCCACTTGCCAGCGTCCGGAATCCTTGGCGATGACCAGGTTGAGGTCGGCCTGCTGGCTACCGAGCAGGGCGGCGAGGTATTCCGGCTGCTGGGTTTGCGCGAGGTTGAAGGCCTGGCGCTTGTCGATGACCATCGGCTTGGCTTCCAGCGCCTCACTGGCGCGGATCGGCGTCGACAGGTCCAGGGCCAACAGGCGCAATAGCGCCAGGCGGCTGGTGTCCAGCTGGTTGCGGGCTTCTTCCACACCGAGTTGCTGAGTCGCGATATCGGCTTCGGTCTGCACGATTTCGAACTCGGCCATGCGCCCCGCGCTGATCAGCGCCTTGTTCACTTCCAGCAAGGTGTTGGAACGTTTCAGGGCATCCTGGACGATGCTCAACTGCTCCTGAGCGCGCAGCAATTCACGGTAAGTGGCGATGATCTGGCTGATGGTCTGCGCCACGGTGGCCTTGAGGTTCAGGCGGTTGGCCTGCTCCGACAGGCGCGACAGGCGCAGCGGCGCGGTGGTGGCGTCCCAACCTGCGCCGCGCATGAGCGGCTGGATGAGCGCCAGGTCCAGGCCGTCGCTGCGGTAGCGGCCAGCACGGTCGGCGGTGTTCAGTTGTTGGGTCCAGGCCATGCTCAGCCGGGTGCCGTACTCGCCAAGCAGGGTTGCATTCGGGGCCAGGTTGGCATTGCGCGAGTTATCGACCGAGCCGCGACTTTGGCGGTAATAACTGTTGAGGGTGAGCTTGGGGTTGAACGTGTCTTCGGCCACCCGCAGATCGAACTTCTGCGCCACCCGCTGCAGGTAGGCACTGCGGATCGCCGGGTTGTTGCGCAAGCCCAGGTACACCGCATCGCCCAAGGTCATCGTGGTGACCTGCGCGTTCAGCGACACGCTTTGATCGTAACCACTGCGCGTGGTGCTGGGGGCGGACGGGTTGATGACCACGTCGGCGGCCATGCCCGGCAGGCTGACCAGCACGAGCAAACCGAGCCATTTATTCATCACGCAAGGCCTCCACCGGCTGCAGCCGCGAGGCCGAGACCGCCGGGTAGATGCCAAAGAACAGGCCGACCAGCAGTGTACTGCCGACCCCCAGCGGCAGGGCGGCGGCAGCCAGGGCAAACTGCCAGCCCGACAGCCAGGCGTAGAGCCAGGCGGCAGTCATGCCCAGCACCGCGCCGCATAATGCGCCGACGGCCGTCAGCGTGACGGCCTCCAACAGGAACAGGTTGCGGATGTCGCGCTGGCGCGCACCCAAGGCCATGCGAATGCCGATTTCACGACGGCGCTCCGAGACATTCATTAGCATTACGTTCATCACCCCGACACCGCCGCCAACCAGAGAAATGGCACCCAGGGCGAGCAACAAGTAGGCGAACGTGCGGCTTTGCCGAGTCATGCCGTCGATCATTTGTTGGGGCACCTGGATGTCGACATCGCGGTCGGTGAGCTGGCTTTTCAGTGCGACGGCGGCGTCGCGGGCGATGCGGTCCATGTCCTGGCCGGGCAAGGCACGGATGAGCACATTGCTGATTTGCGGGGTCGGGTAGATGCGGCGCATGCCTTCGGCGGGGATGAACAGGGATTCGTTGGCTTGCACCGGCATCAGCATGGCGCGGGGTTGGTTGTGCAGGATGCCCACCACCAGGAACAGGTAATCGTTGATGCGCACGCGATCACCCAACTTCAGTGGGTCGCCCGGCGTACTCAGAGCCTGGGCAATCTGGTCGCCGACCACGCCGTAGGTTTCGCCCGCGTCGAAGTTCGATAGAAAACGCCCCTCACGCACCGCCAGGCGCATGGCGTCCTTGATGTCCGGCGTGGTGCCGACAACGTTGGCGCTGACCGTGCGACCGTGGAACACGATGGGCCCGCCGAACACACTGAGCGCGCCGATATGACCGATGCCCGGCACCGTTCGGCGTACCGCGTCGAGGTCGAGGCTGGCGCGCATCAGTGCATTGCTGTTGCCTTTGGGCGGGAACTGGGCGACCAGGGTGTCGGTGCCCATGTCCTTGAAAATCAGCGCGGCATCCACCGCCGCGTTGTGGCCGATATTGATCAACGCCACCACCGATGAACTGCCGATCACGATACCCAGCAGTGCCAGGACTGAGCGTTTGCCCAGGGTGCGCAGGCTGACGAACGCTTCATGCAGCAGTTGGCTGAGGCTCTGTTCAACCCGCAGGCTGCGCTCTACCCGCAGGCTCATAGGCGCTCGGCCTCCTGCACCACGCCATTGCGTACCAGAATCTTGCGCTCCAGGCGCTCGGCGATATGCGCGTCATGGGTGACGATGATCAGCGTCACCTGCTGTTCGCGGTTGAGGGCCAGGAGCAAGTCCATGATCTCCTGGGCGGTGGTGCTGTCGAGGTTGCCGGTGGGTTCGTCGGCGAGGATCACCGAGGGTTTGCCGACCAGGGCGCGAGCAATCGCCACGCGCTGGCGCTGACCACCGGAGAGGTCGGCGGGGCGATGGTGGGCGCGCTCCGCCAGGCCGACTCGCGCGAGCATGTGCAGTGCCTGCTCCACTGATTCATGGCGCGACACACCGCGGTAACTGAGGGGCAGGGCGACGTTGTCCAGCGCACTGAGGCGCGGCAGCAGGTTGAAGCTCTGGAACACAAAACCGATCTGCTGGTTGCGGATCGCCGCCAGTTCATCCGGGGTGGCGCTGAAAATATCGTGGCCCGCAAAGTGGTACTGGCCGCAGTTGGGCAAGTCCAACAGGCCAAGAATATTGAGTAGGGTGCTTTTACCGGAGCCGGACGCGCCGAGAATGCCGCAGCTGTCACCGCGGGTGATGGACAGGCACACGTCATTGAGAATGGACAGCTCTTGCCCGGCCAACTGATAGCGTTTGCCGATGCCTTGCAGGGAGATCAAGCCTGGGTGCGCGGGGGTATCTGTCATCATGACTACGCCTGCAGTCTCGACGGTGCCGTCATGCCCCCGGTAAATCTTTGTAACAAGTTCGGGAGCTGCCTGGTACGCGTCACGGACTGGTTTTGTTTCTTGTTTTTAAAATATTGTTTGAATAGTAACCGCGTTCAATCCGCTTCGCCAGCGGTGGATGTAGAGCGGTTTTATCCTTTGAAAGCTTTTTTCTGCGGCTCGGTTCAGGCGCTCAGCAATGCCTTCGTCTATCTTCACAACGCCCGGTTATACAGGCTTTTATAGGGATGAAGGCGTGCCACTGCTTGCTTTCGACAGGCCGCCCCGGTATAAAAAATCAAATTATTTTTTAAAACAATATTTCCCCCCGTGGAACTCTTATGGTCGCGAAGAAACTCAGCGCTCCAAACGTTACCAAGACTCGACTGCTGGATGCGACAGAGGCTCTTTTCATCAAATACGGCTATGACGCCGTGCTGCTGCGGCAGATTACCGAGCGCGCGCAGGTGAACCTGGCCGCCGTGAACTATCACTTCGGGGACAAGGATTCCCTGATGAAAACCCTGCTGATGCAGCGCCTGGAGCCGCTCAACGAGCAGCGCCTGGAATTGCTTGCGCGCTGCGAAGCTGAAGCCAGCGGCCCGCTCGATTGCGACACCTTGCTTGGGGTGCTATTTGCCCCGGCCATGGGCCTGGAACGCAGCGACCCGGCCAGCGGCGAAGGGCGCTCGTTCATTCGTTTCCTGGGGCGGGTGTACAGCGACACCTCGCCGTTTATCCAGGAATACCTCAAGGTGCATTACCAGCCGGTATTTCAGCGCTTCTTCGAAGCCTTCGCCCTGGCATTGCCGGACTTGCCACGCAACGAGCTGGGTGTGCGCCTGCAATTTGCGCTCAAGGCGATTTCCGGGGTGATGGCGGGGACGGAACTGCGCTTGCTGATGAATTCCATGAGCCTGGGCCGGCCGGCCACTGATGCCGAAGTGATGGCTAAGTTGATCACGCTGGTCTCGGCCGCGATTCGTGTGCCGCAACAAAGTCCTGAGGCCGAAACCGCGCTGGCCAAGGTGCTGGATACCCAGCGTGCGATTCGTGAACAAGCTGCTGCGCCTGCTTCCAAAGCGGCCCGTTGAACCCCAAATCCAAGACAAAAAAAACCCGCTGGGGCGGCGGGTTTTGATGTGCAGCGTTTGTAACGGATGAGGCTTCACCCTACGGCTGCGGATGTGAATAAAGCGTGAAAAAAATGTAAGTAAAAGGCTGGGTGCAGAGAGATTCACGAATACCCGCAGAAACCGTTGTTTTTTGCCGGGCCCCAGCCACTCGTCGCCACTGTCAATTCTGACAGTAGATTCGGCTCCTCTTCCCGACGTCTTATTCACCTTGCCTCGTGCGTCAGTGTGGCGCGCGTTCAACCAGTAAGGTAATAGTCATGTCCAGCCGGCCTACTGATTCTTATGATCTCGATCTTGCACCGCCCACTTCATATTTCCCTGCTGTGCAGTTACAGCCGCAATTTACCAGTACGCCTCCCCTGTACCCCGAGACTGCCGTATGGGGCATGGGCATCCGTCATGTATCGCCTGCAATGTTCACCTTTCTTCCGTGGGCTGAGCGTGCGCTCGGCGACTATTACGCAATCCGCATTCAGGACCTGAACAACCCTGCTGCTTCAAATACCATCAGTGACGCGGATGCCAGCGCTTACTACCTGACGGTGAACAAGCTGCCCCAGGGCGAAGTCCCTATGTTCGGGCGGCTCGTGCGAGCCAACAGTTTGCAGGAGAGCCGGTCGATCACCCAAACCATCCTGATCAAATTGACCAACCCCGGCGGCCGTGATCAGGAGGTCACGAAGAAGTGGCACAGTGGTTTGAATATGTCGATAGAAGGCCTGCCCACTGGCTCGGTCCTGAACAAGGACAACACCGCAGAAGGGCTGTGGTGCCTGATCACCAAATACCTGTATATCCGTAAAAACGACATTATCACCGTGCGCTATGACGGGCTGGCGGTGGAGCATGTGGTCAGTCCGGAAGAGGCTGCCGGGCCTGGGCCGATCCGGGTATTTATCAGCCCGGAGATTATCAAGCAGGGCAATCAGAATGGGCCGGTAGAGGTCGCCTTTACGGTTAAAGACGTGGTGGGCAACGTTCCCGAGGGGGAATGGCTGTATTGCAAAGCCTACAAACTGGTGTCGGAACTTGACTCGTCGTTGCTGGAATACCCGACCTTTCTTGTCGATGAGGTTGAGTCTGATCAACTGGACCTTAACCTCAATAACCGGTCCAAGTTGGAGGTGGAGGTCTATCGGCCGCGCAGGTCGCCCAAACCCAACCCGCAAAATCGGATCATGTTGATTTTCAAGCTTTTCCCGGAGAAAGGGCGAAGCAAGACAGTGACACTGGGGCCCTTCCCCGATACCACCAAGGCTTACCAACGGATCCCCGTCAGCTACGACCTTTTCACGGAGCTGGCCAAGGGGCGTTTTCAAGTGACGTACGAATTGAGCACCAGCGCTGGCGTACTGCTGGGCAAGTCGGGCAGTTACACGGTCAGTGTGACGGGCTTGCCGGTATCAATGCCGGCGGTGACCGTCAGCCCGTTTGAGGCGGGGCTGATCCCTTCGAATACCGACATTGTCGTAACACTACCTACCTACCAGCCGCACAATGAGTTTCTGTTGGAAACCCTGGTGCTCGAAGCCCTCGACGGCAGCGTAAGCCTTACCCTGCCGCAACCGGCAGGCGTCCAGGGCGGCACGCGCCGCGTGACCAAGGAGGCACTCAAGGCGTTTGAAGGCCTAGGCCCGTTCCAGATTTATTACACCACCGATGACGGTGAGGGCACATCGGCGTCCCTGCGTGAATCAGTGAAGCTGCAGGCTCAGGTGGGTGAGCGTGTGTCGGTGTTGGAAGCTCCGATCATTCAAGGCTCCCGCCGTAACAACATCGACCCTGCCGATGTAAAAGACCCTGAAATTCAACTGATCTTCCCCTACGGGAATACGATTGCCGGCGACGTGCTGCATTGGAGTGTGGTCGGCAAGGACGCGAACGGCTCTGCCAGTGGCAAAATCCCGATCAACAGTGCATACGCGGGGGCCGCCTTGCCGTTGGTGTTTTTCCCGGTTAACCGTAAAGTCCTGGATAACAACCTCAACGCCAGCATCAGTGTCAGCTACAGCATTGAACGTGCGGGGCCGCCTCGACAAGTCTTGCGCTCCAGTGTGCTTGATCTTACCGTCGGTGCGGAGGTGAAACTGGAACTGCCCAAAGTGCTGGAGGCCGGCAGTCTGCAGGACCAACTTGACCCCAAAGCGGTGGTCAAGGGCGCCACCGTGGAGGTCGCGTTCAAACAGATGCGCGCCGATGACCAGATTTTTGTCGAGTGGTTGGGAGCGTATGGGGTCAGCAGTATTGTGGTGCAAGTGGCGGGTGACCCGAAGACCAACAAGGTCAATGCCACTATCCCGCCTGAGGTGATTTCCAAGGGCGTGCGCCCCAACGGCAATAAAATCACCGTGCGGTACAGCTTTACCCGTGGGCAATTCACCTACAAGTCCGAGATATTGACGCTTGTCCTGCAGCCGCTCGCGAAGCTGCCGACGCCGATCATCGACGGGGCTGGCGAGACCCTGCTGCCGCTCTTTAGCCTGCCGAATACGGCCCGCACCCGTATCGCCGCATGGGATTTAATCAATAAAGACCAATTAATGTGGATGACCTACGAAGGCACTTTTGCCGACGGCACGTCCTATATCGAAGATACCTACACCGCCAATGAGGTGACGGCTGACGGCGTCGTCAAGGGCATTTCGCCTGCAACGCCGGTGGATCAACTGCGTCGACTCAAGGACGGCTCGCACCTGACCATTCGCTTTTGGGTCAGTTTTGCGCAGATCCCCGACAAGGACACCGCGCTCTTGTTTGGGACCGCCGACTATATTGTCCAAGCATTGGCAGCCACCCTGCCGGCACCGAGCTTTGCCAACAAACCTGGGGCCGCGATTACCGTTTACCCGTTGGACTACGAGAAAAATGCAATAGTGGCGGTGGCGTATCCAGCCATGACGGCTACGCAAAAAATTGTCCTGGAGTGGATCTACCCGGACCGCACCCTGGCCACGATCGCTGCACAGAACGGAGTGGCCGGTGGGCGCGTAGATTTCGCCATCAGTGCGCCAATCATCGCGGCGAGTGTGGGTAAGGTCATCACATTGCGTTACAAGGTGACGTCAGGCACCCGAGTGACGCCGTCTGATGCCCAGCAACTGACGGTACAAGCTGTCCGCGCGACAGACTTGCCGCAGGCAGTGATTAACGGGGTCGTCGATAAAGGCATGTTGGACCTGACCACGTTCAATGGCGATGGGTTCCTGGCATTGAGCACCTGGCGTTTGAGTGCTGCCGGGCAGAAGGTGTCGATCACCGCGCGCGCTGAGGGTGTAGAGCCATTAAGCGTGCTGAGGGGCTATCCGATTAATGGGGGTGAAGCGGCGAGTGGCTTGAAGAATGTGGCGGTTTCCAGAACCTGGCTGCAGGGGGTACGTAACGGTAGCAGTATCGTGATTGAGTGCCGAGTGACGTTTGATGGCAGTGATGATGTATCGACGTCCGTGGTATTTCCGGTCACGACCTACACCGTCAAACAACGGACGGGGGTTATCGCCAACGTTGCGGTAGGGCAGAGCCCGGAATTTGCGGTTCTTTCGAAGGCGGGTGACAAAGCGTTTGTCTCCAACCACCACGGCAATTCGATTTCAGTGATCGATGTGAATGCCCGCAAGGTCATTGATACCATCCCCGGAATTAATTCACCGTTCAAAATGGTGCTGAGCCCGGACGGCTCCCGACTCTATGTCGCCAACTTCTTTGGGCGCACCGTCACCGTCATCAATCCTGCAACCCACGGTGTGCTGATGAGGTTTGATGTGAAGGGTGTTGACGTGGTTCAGGGGGTTGAACTCAACGGGGATGGTTCACGCCTGTTTGTCTCGACGAATGTGCCGTCGCTGATCGTCGTTCTTGATGCAATCTCCGGCAGTGAGCTGCGTCGGATCCCCACTACGCCAAACCCTATCGCGATGGCGCTCAACCCGGAAAAAACGCAGATTTACTTCACCGCAGAACAGCAAGTAGCGGCCGTCAATGCCAACGGATTGAGTGGCGTGGTAGCCAAAGTTACGGGGTTCTCCAGGCCTCAGGATCTCGTCTTCAATCCCAACAACATTCCATCCGCCCGTATCTATGTCGCGGATAACGATTTTGTGCGGATCATTAATCCTGTGAACAATGCCCTTATCAAATCGCTGGGGGGGTTCCATTACGCCTGGGGCGTCAAGATGCATCCGACTGCCCGTCAATGCTATGTGGGGTCAGTAGGCCCAGGGGGGACGACGAGTTATCGCGATTCGCTGTTCGTTATCGATACCGTGACGGAAACAGTCATTAATCGATTTACGGGTTTCGACAACCTTGCCGACATCACTTTCACCTCTGACGGTAGTCTTGCGCTTCTGGTTAATCAGGCAACGGGTATCGTGTCGTTCTTTTCGATTTAAGGAGAGGGGTCACCCGATGTAGATGCAAGGGGCAGCTCCACGTGAGGGTGGACTGCCCCTTTTTTATCGGTTCAGATCTTCCAGTGGCTCGATGTCTTGGCAAGCTTCTGGCGCATGGCCTCCACGTTGCTCGCCAACTGCAACGTCAACAACCGATACCCATCCAACGCACTCTGCACCGGCGCCTCCAGCCCACTTTCGTCTGCGGCATGCACGGTCGAGCGCTCCAGCCGTTCGGTAAATCCCGACTTCAACGCCCGCGCCATCGCCACCCACTGCACGCGAATCTGCCGATGTTCGGCCTTCAACAGCATCTGCATCCGCGCCATCGCCTGTTCATCCCGTGGATCGGGCCGGGTATTGCCAAGAATCTCCAGGGTGCTGATGCACATGCGCAAATGCCGCTGGATCGCGTCCAGTTCGGTCATGGAAATCCGTACTTCCTTGGACACCGACGGCATCAACGAGCGCAGTTGCAGCATCGCCGCGTTCAGGCGGTTGAGCAGTTTGAGGTGCTCATCATCGGTGACTGACTGACCGCTGATGATCCGGCTATAAATCTGCGCGCAATCGCGCAACGCACTGGCCAGGTTGTAGCGCCACGAGTACACGGCATACAGCGGCAAGGCGAACGAAAATGCCAGGGCCAGCACAATGCCGATCAGGATATCCACGGTGCGCCACAGGCCGTCCGATATCGGATTGTCCCCATGGCCGGCGACGATAAACACCGTGATCGCCGACAGCAGCGCGATGTAACCGCCCTTGCCAATCGCGTGGTAGGAAAAGAACCCGCACACCACCGACATCAACAGATAGGTCAACAGCGGTTGGCCGAAATACGCCTGTTGCACCACCAACAGCAAGCCCACGCTGGCGCCGATCAGGGTGCCATAGGCGCGCTCTACGGCTTTTTTGCCGATATTGCCGTGGTGCTGCAAGCCGCCGATGACGATCAGCATGGTCACCGAGGCCCATTCACCGTGGGGCAGGTTGATGCCGGTGGTGAGGAGGATCGTCGCCAGCAAACCGATGGACACGCGTACCGCGTGGATCAGCTTGGCATGGCGATAGCGACGGTACGGGTCCAGCAAAGGGCGCAACAAGCGCCGAGCGAACACGGGCAAATGCAGGTTCATCGGTAGTAAAGTGGCCTTAGTCGTGAGGGCGAACGCAGTCTGAAGTGTGGGAGCGGGCTTGCTCGCGAATGCGCTGGATCAGTCAAAGGTGTTTCGACTGACACTCCGCTTTCGCGAGCAAGCCCGCTCCCACATTTGAACTGCGCCATTTTTAGAAAATATAGTCAGTGGTCAAGAAACTTGAATCACGGTTGCGCAGGATGTCGCTGAGCAGTGCCTTGTTGCTCTCCTGAAACTTGGTCGCTACCAGCGTGCGGATCGAGAACACGCGCAGCGCGTCATGCACAGACAACGTGCCTTCGGCCGAGTTCTTGCGCCCGTTGAAGGGGAAGGTGTCCGGCCCGCGCTGGCACTGGGCGTTGATGTTGATACGACCGACCTGGTTGGCAAAAGTGTCCACCAGCCGCCCGACTTGCCTGGCGTTGGTGCCAAAAATACTCAGTTGCTGACCGAAATCCGAGTCCAGCACGTAGTCGATCACCGTCTCCAGGTCACGGTAAGGCACGATCGGCACCACCGGGCCGAACTGTTCCTCGTGATACACGCGCATCTGCGGGTTCACCGGGTACAGCACGGCCGGGTAGAAGAACGCACCGCGACTCGCGCCGCCATTGGTATTCACCACCTTGGCGCCGTGCTGCGCCGCATCGGCCACCAGTGCGTTGAGGTAGTCGACCTTGCCCACTTCCGGCAGCGGTGTCAGTGAAACGCCGTCTTCCCACGGCATGCCAGGCTTCAACGTTGCCAGTTTGGCGTTGAATTTCTCAATGAAACGCTCGACGACGTCTTCATGCACAAACAGGATTTTCAACGCGGTGCAGCGCTGGCCGTTGAACGACAAAGAACCGGTGACCGCCTCATTGACCGCATTGTCCAGGTCGACCTCTGGCAACACGATGCCGGGGTTTTTCGCATCCAGGCCCAATGCCGCACGCAAGCGGTGCGGTTTGGGGTGCAGTTTTTTCAAATCGCTGGCGGCCTTGTTGGTACCGATAAACGCGAAGATATCGATCTTGCCGCTGGCCATCAGCGCGCTGACGGTTTCACGACCACTGCCGTAGATCACGTTGATCACCCCGGCCGGGAAGCTGTCGCGAAATGCCTCCAGCAATGGGCGGATCAACAGCACGCCGAGCTTGGCCGGCTTGAACACCACGGTATTGCCCATGATCAACGCCGGGATCAGCGTGGTAAAGGTCTCGTTCAGCGGGTAGTTATACGGCCCCATGCACAGCGCTACGCCCAGCGGCACGCGGCGGATTTGCCCGAGGGTGTCCTGTTCCAGTTCGAAGCGGCTGGAGCGGCGGTCGAGTTCCTTGAGGGCGTTGATGGTGTCGGTGATGTAGTCGCAGGTGCGGTCGAATTCTTTCTGCGAGTCCTTGAGGTTCTTGCCGATCTCCCACATCAGCAGCTTGACCACCGCATCACGCTGTTCGCGCATGCGGCGCAAAAACACTTCCACATGCTGGATACGTTCAGCGACACGCATCGTCGGCCATTCACCTTGGCCACGGTCGTAGGCGCGCACGGCGGCGTCCAGGGCGGTGAGGGCCGTGTCGGCATCCAACAGCGGCGTGCTGCCGATATGCACCCGCTCATCCCCCAATTGCACCGGGCTCAGCACCTGGGCCAAAGGGCCGTTCCACACCTGCAACTGGCCGTCTACGAGGTAATCACGCTGTTCAATCGGCGCCCCCAGCCGAAATTGCTCGGGAATGTCGGCGGTGGAGGCGGGAAACAGCTGGGCGAGCAGGTTACTGGTGGTCATGTCGCTACCCCTGGAATAGTTGCAAAACATGACTAGAGAGTCGCCCAACAAGCGGCTCTATGGCAAGGCTTGTGCGCTTTCTTGTGCGCACCGCTGTGTGTGCCACGCTTGCCGGAGTAAACTACGCGGCTTTATTGAAGGAGTTCACATGAGTCAGTACCAGCCGGGCATTCTTGCCGCACCGGTGCCATTGCAGGCACGCCATCTGTTTTTTGCCGTGGATTCCCTGCAGGCGGTGCCTGCTGCGTTGGACGCGCTGGTGCAGTTGACGGATTCGGCCGCGGTGGTCGGTGTCGGTGAGCCGCTGGTAACCGCTCTGGGCACTCGGGTTGAAGGGTTGCGCGCCTTTCCCGCCGTCAGCGGCCCGGGTGCGCATAACCCGTCCACTCAGCAGGCACTGTGGGTGTGGCTGCATGGCGTGGATCGCGGTGAGCTGCTGTTGCGCAGCCGCACCTTTGAAAAAGCCCTGGCCCCGGCGTTTCGCCTGGTCCAGATGACCGAGGGCTTCCGCTACAAGACCGGTTTCGATTTGACCGATTACGAAGACGGCACCGAAAACCCCCACGACGACGCCGCCGTTGAGGCCGCCATGACCGACAGCGGCGCCAGCTTCGCCGCCATCCAGCAATGGCAGCACGACCTTGATGGTTTCGCCGCCTTGCCGGCCCAGGAGCGTGACCACATCATCGGCCGCCGCCATGGCGATAACGAAGAGCTGGACGACGCCCCCGCATCCGCCCACACCAAGCGTACCGCCCAGGAGAGCTTCACCCCGGAAGCCTTCGTGGTCCGCCGCTCGATGCCGTGGGCCGAGAACGGCCAGGCGGGGCTGATGTTCCTTGCGTTTGGCCATTCCTTTGAGGCGTTTGAAGCGCAACTGCGGCGCATGAGTGGGTTGGAGGATGGGATTGTGGATGGTTTGTATCGCATCAGTACGCCGTTGACCGGTGGCTATTACTGGTGCCCGCCACTCAAGGACGGGCATCTGGACCTGAGTGCACTCGCGGTTACAGCGCAAAGCTAAACACTCTGTGGCAAGGGTCTTCACCCGCCATCCGTCACCCGCCTCGCAGGCAAGCCAGCGCCCATACTTATTTGTGTCTGACCTGAATCCTGCGCCTGCCGCAGTTCAACTGTGGGAGCCGGGCTTGCCCGCGATGGCGGTGTATCAGTAACAGCCAGGCTGACTGACCCACCGCCATCGCAGGCAAGCCAGCTCCCACACTTATTTGTGTCGGACCAGAATTCTGCGTCTGCTGCAGTTCAACTGTGGGAGCCGGGCTTGCCCGCGATAGCGGTGTATCAGTAACAGCCAGGCTGACTGACCCACCGCCCTCGCAGGCAAGCCAGCGCCCACACTTGTTTGTGTCTGGCCAGAATTTGCGTCTGCTGCAGTTCAACTGTGGGAGCCGGGCTTGCCCGCGATAGCGGTGTATCAGTAACAGCCAGGCTGACTGACCCACCACCATCACAGGCAAGCCAGCTCCCACACTTATTTATGTCTGACCTGAATTCTGCGCCCGCCGCAGTTCAAATGTGGGAGCCGGGCTTGCCCGCGATGGCGGTGTATCAGTAACAGCCAGGCTGGTTGACCCACCGCCCTCGCAGGCAAGCCAGCTCCCACACTTATTTGTGTCTGGCCAGAATTTGCGTCTGCCGCAGTCCAACTGTGGGAGCCGGGCTTGCCCGCGATGGCGGTGTCTCAGTAACAGCCAGGCTGGTTGACCCACCGCCATCGCAGGTAAGCCAGCGCCCACACTTATTTGTGTCTGACCTGAATTCTGCGTCTGCCACAGTTCAAATGTGGGAGCCGGGCTTGCCCGCGATGGCGGTGTATCTGTAACAGCGAGACTGACTGACCCACCGCCATCGCAGGCAAGCCAGCTCCCACAGTTGACCTGGGTGGCTGATTGATTGAGGTCAGATCACGTCACACATCCGCTGCTCACCGCGCGCGCCAACCGGCTGTTTTTCCCTCGGCATAACCCGCGCCGATCAGCTGTTCTGCAGGCTTATCTGAGCAAACTGCGGCATCATCCCGGCACCTCGGCAGTGTCGGCAGCCATAGACCCCGAGTACGACGGGCTCCTTCGCCACGTCGACGTGCGCACGTTGGACCCAGGTGGGGGCGACAAAGCGGTAACCCTGGCCGGGCGCCGTGGCGATGTAGACAGACTCGTCGTCGCCGAGTGCGCGGCGCAGGGTCTTGATCTGTGTGCGCAGGTTGCATTCCTCCACCACCGTTTTCGGCCAGGCGATACCGAGCAATCGGTTTTTTTCCAGCAGTTCTCCGGGCCGTGAAGCGAGGGCGATCAGCAGGGTCAGGGCGCGGCTGCCCAGCGCCACGGGTTGCCCGTGCTTGAGCAGCAGATGACGTTGGGGCAGCAGTTGGAACGGGCCGAAGTGGATCTCGAACGAGGCGTCATCGGTGAGGTGGCTGCGAGTCGAATACGTCATGTCTTTTACCTTTATGCGTGGGAATCACAGCTCGGCGTGGCTCCTTTTCACCCCGAGCTGCCGGGAAGGGTCAGGTGTTGATGGCAGGGATCGGGTCTGCCGGGTAATCGCCCTCCATGGTCGGGCCGCCGGTCAAGCCGTATTGCTGCAGCACCGGGGCCAGCTTCCCGTAAAATGCGTCTTGCGCCTTGCCGTGGGCATCGGCCAGCGCGAACGGCAAAAACGCACTGCCGATACCGCCGAGAATCGCCGTGGCGCCGCCGAGAATGCCGCTGAGGGTGCCCGCCACCGCGCCGATTTCCGTGGCGCCATACAAACCGGCACCGGCTTCCACCAGGCCCGCCACGGCTGCGCCCGTGCCGAGTACACCGGTGGCGACCGAAAAACTGCCGGTGAGGTAATCACCTTTTTTCAGCGAGTCGACACCGCCGATAATCCCGATTACTCCGCCGATGATGCCGCCCGCCGACCCGATGATCTTGCCCGCCGCGCCGATATTGGCGATCTGCTGCGGTGACAGCGGGCCCTTGCCCACCGGCACCTTGCCGGGGAAATCGCCGAGGGTGCCGCCGTCCGGGCGGTTGACCCACGTGATGCCATAGCCGGCTTCCTTGGCGTATTTGGTACCGCCTTCGAGCAACAGCCCGGCAAATTGCAAGCCGGCCGACACGCGGTTGGCATCCGCCACCGGGGTGGTGCTGCCGCTGGCCGAACGCGCCATCAGCACGCCGCTCATTAACACCGCACTGCCGATGTGCAGCAGGCCCTGTTTGAATGCCGGGCTGACATCGCCGAACTTCATGCCTTCGATGGCTTTCGGCAAGGCGTCGGCGATCTTGTTGCCTTGGCGGCCGATGTCCCATACCGAACGCAGCATCGAGACCACTTGCGCCGGGTCAATCTTGCCGCCGTCGGAGGTCACGAACATCTGCGGATCTTTTTGCTGGGCATCGTTGATCGCGGCGGTGACTTTGGCTTCGTCAAAGTTGCCGTTGCCATCGCCGAGCGTGACGTTAAGCGTATCGGTGGTGGCACCACCGAGCAGCGCATCGCTGAGGTTTTCGTTGAAGTTGACCTGCAAGGTCGCCGCCTCATCCGCCGTCGCCTTGTCACCGAGGAACGCCTGGGCCGACGCGGTGCTTGCGGCGAAACTGCTGGCTGCGACGGTCGGGTCCATGCCGGCGGCCACGGCGTCGGTGAAGGCTTTGCCGGTCACCAGTTCGTTCTTGTAGTAGCTTTGGATCGCGTCGCTTTGCCCGGCGTTGGCGGCGACTTTGGTCAAGTCGACATGGCCATTGCCGCCCAGCGCCAGGTTGGCGATGGTCGCGTCGTTGGCAGCGTTTTGCAGGCCAATGCCCATGTCGATCTGCTTGCCGTTCTGGTCCTTGGCGTTGAGGTTATCGTTGAGGTTTTTGCCTGACTCAATGCCATCGGCAAAGTAATTTTGCATGGCGACTTTCAGGGTCGGATCGCTGCCGACGATATCGCTCAGCGCAGGGCCACGGTTGTTCTGCAGGAACGCCTGGACGTCCGGGTCCGCCGACAGGGTCTCAATGCCGCTTTGCAGCTGCGCCTTGATCTTGTCTTCGTTGGGGTTCAGGCCGTAGTGAGGCGAGGTGTACTTGTCCATCAAGCCTGCGTTGGGCACATAGTCGCTGACCAACAGGCGCGTCTGCGCATCGCTCAGTTGCACCAGCACCGCGGCTTTCTGTGCGCCCGTGTAGTTTTGCGGGTTGGCCAGGATGTCGGCGGTCAGCGTGGAGGTGTCCACACCGGCGACGGCATCGCGGGTGGCGGCGCTGTCAAGGAAGGTCAGGGTGTCGCTGTCGGTTTTCGGCGCCTGTTTTTCCAGCCAGGCACCGATATTGTCGCGGGTGCCAACGGCGTCGGATTTGCCGGTGGCCGGGTTGTCGCCGCCGGTTTCGAGGGCGTGGAACATGCCGGGTTTCGACCACATGGCGGCGGCACCCGTCAGCTCGTTGCTCAGGGCCGAATCGCTGCCCAGTGCCTCGAGGTTGTCGGGGCGAATCATGCCGTCGTTGCTGCGCTGTTGATCGCCCGGGCGCATGGCGGTGCCGGAGCTGGCCACCAGGCTTTCGTTAGCCATCACGATGGCGGCGGACTTGGCGTTGGCTTTGGCCAGGTCGCCTGGATGGCTGCCCATGAATGTGCCATAGGCTTTCGACGCGGCACCGATGTCGCTCTTGGTGTTGCTGATGAAGTGGTCGACGTCGGCGTGGGTGATGACATTGTCGGCTTTACCGCGACCGCCGCTGTCCAGCGCCGCCATCAGGTTTGGGCTGCTGGCTACGTACTTGAGTACCGCCTGGGCTTCGGGTGGCAAGGTGGTGGGCGGGTTGGCGAAGTCGATGGGCGCACCGTGCAGGCCCCACGCGTCCCAATTCTGCGAGAGCAATTGCGCGGCGGCGCGGGGGCGGTTCAGGTCCAGTTCTTCTTTGGTGGGCGTGCCGCTGGTGTTGCCGGTGAGGGTGTCCCAGTCCCTGGCGCCGGACACACCGAACGACGAGTTGTCGATCCACGAGGTGTCTGCAGCACCCGCCGCGCCGGTGGTCCCGGCGTACAACTTGGCCATTTGGTCATAGAGCGCGGGAGTAATGTCCTGGGACACGATCACCTTGTCGCCGGAGGCGGTGTTATAGCGAATCAGGCCGGGCCCGACTTCTTCGGGAGGGCCGACGTTGGCGGCCGGGTCCAGGGTCTCGTTGGGGCTGGCCAAACGGTAGCCTTCAGCCTGGCTGGCATTGATTGCAAACAGCTTGGCCGAGTCGCCGCTGACCTGGGCGAACAGCCCCGGGGTTTCTTTCTGGCTGACCACAATTCTGTCGCCGGAAGAGGTTTCGTAGCGGATCAGCCCGGGGCCCAGTTCCGTCGTGCTGCCGATCGCCTTGTAGTTGCCCAGGCCTGGCGCCACGGTGCTGGCGTCGGCCTCGATGTAGCCGGCCGCTTTGCTCGCGGCGAGGTTCTTTTCCAGGTTCGCATCGCTCTGCTGGGCGTTGTACTGGTCAACCAGCGTCTGGTAGAGACGCGGGTTATCGCTTTGCTTGAGGGTGACCGGCTTGTCGCTGCCCAGCGGTGTGTAGGTGATGCTGTTGTTCGCCGGTGCCTGCACATTCTGATAGGGCAGGGGAATCGACGGGCCACGGATTTTGGAGGGGTCGAAGGCAGGTTGGTTGACGGCCGTGAACAGCGCGGTTTCGAATTTTTTCTGGGGGCCGTCCGTGCCCTTGCTTTCGGCCGGATCAAGGCCACTCGGAATCGCAGTCATAGAACACCTGGAAGTTGTTTCATATATTAAAGCCCGCGCACTAAGGCTTTCGGCTATTAGTGCAACTGTACTAATTACGCGCGCATCACTAGTTGTTCGCGGGCATTGAAGGTCGCTCACGCCGAGCTATCAAACGCGATGAGCAAGTCGCTTTTGTTACAAATGGAAATATCTGCGAAGTTGGGCAAAAGGCTAGTAGTGAAAAATGTGAAGTCGATACGAAAAAAATGCAGATGCCGTGATGAACCGCTCGTTTATAGGGTGGGAAAGAGCGGCTTAGTGTTCAGCCATATTCGAGTTCAGGTGCGCAATCCCCTGTAAACACTGGGTATTGGCGGTGTTTGGGCTTTTCGTTAAAAGTTCCACGGCGAAACGGGGATGAGTTTTTCTCAACGCCAGGTTGAGCCAAACCGTTCACACCCGGTATCTGAAACGTTTCACAAGCTTTCACAGCGAAGGCGTTTTGATCGTGAGTAGTATGGCCCCCATGCAAACCAACGACGGTTCGAAAGCTCACTGTCTGACGTTTTGGGCGTTCATCCGGTTTGCATACTTTCAGCGTGCTGATGCGCAACTGAATAACTTCCCTATCACTGCAAGGAGATGAACATGGCTGATGTCCCACCAGTAAAAGCAGGCGGCGCCGACGACGCTATCGCGAAGATGGAAGCGACCTTCAACATGGCTATCGAAAAGTCGGCAAAAATCACTGAAATCAGCACCGCCAAAAAAGCGGAACTCGACGCCACCAAACAGCGTCCGCAGAACTGATTCGCCAAACGGGCGGCGCCGGCGCTGCCCGTTTACTTCTGGCCCGCAGTTATCCTGATTCTTGACCCCGTTGCACATGCTCAAGGGGGCAAACCCGAAAATGACAGCCTTGATTTCCATGGGCCCGGTCGCCGGTATTGGCGTACCGACCCTGACGGTGACCAGCGGTTTGCACCAGGGCAGTTCCCTGGTGCTCGACCAGCCTGTCTACACCCTCGGCGCGGACCTCGCGGCCGACCTGGTACTCAGCGACCCCGCAATTGCCGGCCTGCACCTGCGCCTGCGTTTTGAAGGCGGCCAGGTCGCGATTGAAGCGTTGGGTGGCGACGTGCTGCTCGGCGCGAATGTGCGCATTCCCCAGGGCAGCGGCCATCGCGCGCGACTGCCTTTGCAGCTGCGTATCGGCACGGTAGGCGTGAGCCTGGCACTGCCTGAGGGGGCTGAAAAACCTGCGCACGCGCCCCGCACATTTGCGCCCTGGATTGTCGCAACCGCCTTGCTGTTTCTCTGTGCCGCAGCGCTGGCGTTTCGCAATGACTCGCCGCCGGCGCCCTCGGCAGCATTCGTCGACGTTCCGGTGGTGCAAGCACCGTCTCACGAACAGGCCAAGGCCTGGCTGGAGCAGCAACTGCAAGCGGCGCATCTGGATGCGGTAAAGGTCAGCAGCAGTAATGGCCAACTGAGTGCCGTCGGCAGTTTCGAGCAGTCACAAAAACCGCAATGGCTGGAGCTGCAACAAGCCTTCGACCAGCGTTATGGCCAGCAGATCGTGCTCAACCCCCGCGTCACCGTGCGTGCCGATGCCGCGCGGCCACGGGTGCGTTTCCAGGCCGTATGGTTCGGCACCAACCCCTATGTGATCAACGACAGCGGCAAACGCCTGTACCCCGGCGCAGCGCTCGCGGACAACTGGGTGCTGGAGCGCATCGAGAACAACCAAGTGATTCTCGCCCGTGGCGAGGAACGCTTTACCTTCACCTTATGAGTCGATCTATGCAATGCACGCACGCCAACGGTCGGCGCGGGCTGGCCTGCGCGGGTGCCGGTACAGCCCGCCGCGGTGGGGGTTGGCCGACCGACATCGCCACCCTTGACCGTGCCCACTTCCTCACGCAGGCCCACGCATGAAAGTCGAACCCCGCCCGTTGATTCCCAGTGATGTGCGCAGCGCGCCGGTCGAGGCTGTTCGCCCGGTCAATTCACGCCAGGCCACCGCCTTCGAAGCGGTCCTCAAGACGCGCAAAACCCAGACCCGGCGTTCCCTGCGCAGTGACCTCGAAGCGCTGACCAGCGCCGCCGGAGTTGATTCGTTGCTGTTCGGCAGCGCCCGTTCCCTGCAACTGCTCGAACACGTGATGGAACACATCCTGCCGACGCTGGACGCGGAGCCGGCCATTAAACAACTGGCCCACGAGCTGATCGGCGAAGAGATCGACATGCGCCGCAGCCTCGAACAGCAACGCTCGGAGGTACATGCCTGATGGCCCGCGATAACCACGACGCTGTGCAACTGCTCAAGGGCATTGGCGAGCTGTACCGGCGCAATGGCCAGTCGCAACGTGCGTTGGTGATGTTGCTGATTGCGGTCAGTGTCGCGCCCCATGACGGCGTGTTGCTGCGCTCGCTGGTGCTGGCGTTTACCGACAGCGGCGACGCTAGCCGAGCGCTGAGTGCGCTGGACCGCCTGGTGGCGCTCGAAGGCGAGTCTGCCAGCCTGTTGCTGCTGCGCGCTCGTGCGCTGTGGTACGGCGAGCGCAAGGACGACGCGCGTCAGTGTTTCAAACGCTACCTGGCCGCACGCAGGGCCGGCGCATGAGTGCACTCAACCGCCTGAACACCCTGGCGCGTATGGCCGCGCAGCGCACCGACGTGATCATCGTCGCGTTCATGCTGATGGCGATTGTGATGATGATCATCCCGCTGCCCACCTACCTGGTGGACATGCTGATCGGCCTCAACATTGCCTTGAGCATCCTGATTCTCATCGTCGCCTTCTACATCGGCCACTCTGTGGAGTTCTCCGCGCTGCCGCCGCTGATCCTGCTCAGCACGCTGTTTCGCTTGTCGTTGTCCATCACCACCACGCGCTTGATCCTGCTGCACGGCGATGCCGGGCATATCGTCAAGGCCTTCGGTGACTTTGTGATCGCCGGCCAGGTGGTGGTCGGTATGGTGGTGTTCCTGATCATTACCGTCGCGCAGTTCGTGGTCATCACCAAGGGCGCCGAGCGTGTGGCGGAAGTGGCTGCGCGTTTCACCCTGGATGCCATGCCCGGCAAACAGATGAGCATCGACAACGACCTGCGCAATGGCGATATCGACCAGGCCGAAGCCCGCCGCCGGCGCTCGCGCCTGGAGCGTGAAAGCCAGATGTTCGGCGCAATGGACGGCGCGATGAAGTTCGTCAAGGGCGATGCCATCGCCGGTCTGGTGATTCTCGCGGTCAACCTGCTGGGTGGCATGCTGATCGGCATGATCGAACGCGACATGCCCTTCGGCGTGGCGGTGCACACCTATTCGCTGCTGACAGTGGGCGACGGCCTGATCGCACAGATTCCGGCGCTGTTGATTTCCGTGGCGGCAGGCACCGTGGTCACCCGCGTCAACAGCGACGGTGAAGCCGGTGACTTGGGCAGCGAGATCATCAAGCAACTGGGTGCCAGCTATCGTGCACTGGGCCTGACCGCGTTGATCATGATTGGCGTCAGCCTGTTGCCGGGCTTCCCCACCTGGGTGTTTCTCGGGTTGTCCGCAGCCTTTGGCGGTGCGGCGTTCGTGATGTATCGCCGGCATACCCGCCAGCCCCAAGGCGAGTTGGAAACGTTGGTCGAGACGCCGGAACCGCTGGTCGAAGCCCAGGCCGAACTGGACGACAACCTGCTCCCCGAGACCCGCGTGCTGCTGACCCTCGGCAGTGGCGTGTCCCAGAGCGCGCCCCGCCAGTTGCTGCGCCAGCGGGTCGAAGCGCTGTGCCACGAGCTGCGCACCGACCTCGGCGTGGACGTGCCGGTGCCGGGCATCTACATGGAGGCCAAGGCCACGCCGGGCAGTTACCGCGTCTCCCTGGAAGGTGTGCCGGTCAGCGAAGGCGAACTGCCGATCAACTGCCTGCTGTTGCAGGACGATCCGGTGCATGTGCAACTGCTGGACATCGCCACCGTGCTCGCCGACTCGCCACTCAACGGTCGCAGCGCGCATTGGATCGAGCGCCAGCACGAGGAGACCTTGCGCAACGCCGGGATTGGTTTCCTGCTGCCCGATGAGGTGTTGCGCGGTGTGCTGGAACGCAGCTTGCGCCGCTATGCCGCCGACTTCCTCGGCATCCAGGAAACCCGTCTGTTGCTGGAGCGCACCGAAGCCACTTACGGCGAACTGGTGAAAGAAGCGTTGCGCCTGGTGCCGTTGCAGCGGGTTGCCGAAACCTTACGCCTGCTGGTCGGTGAAGGCGTGTCGATCCGCAACCAGCGCGCCTTGCTTGAAGCCATGGTGGAGTGGGGCGCGCGCGAAACCGACGCCGGGCGCCTGGCCGAACACTTGCGTGCGGCATTGGCGCGGCAGATCAGCCATCACTACGCCGACCGCAATCGCGTGATCGGCGCGCTGGTGCTGGCGCCGGGGCTGGAAGACCAGCTGCGCGCGTCCCTGCGCCGCCAGGAGGCCCAGCGCGAATTGATCCCCGAAGACCTCAGCCGTGCCTTGCTCGTCCAACTGCGCCAGGCCTGCGACAGCACCCGTGAGGTGAACAGTGCGGTGTTGCTGGTGCACCCGGAGCTGCGCCGCAGCCTGCGCCGGCTGGTGCTGCGCGGCGAACTGGAACTGGCGGTGCTGTCGTTCCGCGAACTGGCCACCGAATACAACCTGCAAGCGTTGGTGACCATCAGCCTTACCGATATCTCGAACCGCCGTGCGCCTGCCACGGCCTCCGTCACTTCCCTGGCGTCTGCCTCATGATGCGTTTTTGTGTGTTGTTGCTCGCTTTGATCTCGTGTGCCAGCCAGGCCCAGGAAATTGCCAATGGCGCCGGTGGCTCGATCAACCTGGCGTCCGGTGAGGGGCGGATTTTGCACTTTGCCGCGCCGGTGGATTCGGTACTGGTGGCCGAGCCGAATGTGGCCGACCTGCAAGTGGTGTCGCCCGGTACGCTGTATATCTTCGGCAAGGCGCCGGGCAATACCAGCCTGATCGCCCTCGGCAACGACGGCAAACAGCTGGCCAGCCTGACCTTGTCCGTCAGCAGCGGCACCCAGGCGGTGACCACGCCGATGCAGGCGTTGCACCCCGGCAACGGCGCGCGCATTACCGGCGCCGGCAACCGCCTGATCGCCAACGGCACGCTTGGTTCGGTGGCCGAAGCGACTGACCTGAACGCGCTGCTCAACCCGCAGGGCCAAGGCTTTCAGAGTGCGATCAACACCACCGAATACGCCGGCGCAGCCCAAGTGAACCTGCGTGTGCGCTTTGCCGAAGTGTCCCGTTCCGAACTGCTGCACTACGGCGTGAACTGGAACGCGATGTTCAATAACGGCACGTTTTCCTTCGGCCTGATCACCGGGGGGCCGTTGGCGGCGGCGACTGCCGGGGGCTTGGCGACGGCAGGCAGCGGCTCGGGCAATGTGAATATCGACGGCATGCTTGATGCGCTGCAGGCCAACGGCATTTTGCAGATCCTCGCCGAACCCAACATCACCGCCATGACCGGCCAGACCGCCAGCTTCCTCGCCGGTGGTGAAGTGGCGATCCCGGTGCCGGTCAACCGCGACCTGGTGGGCATCGAGTACAAGTCATTCGGCGTGTCGCTGCTGTTCAACCCGACCTTGCTGCCCAACGGTCGTATCGCCCTGCAAGTGCGCCCGGAAGTCAGCAGTGTGGTCAGCGGCGGCACCGTGGATTTCGGCAACTTCCATGTGCCGTCCTTCAGCGTGCGCCGTGCCGATACGCGCGTGGAAGTCGGCAGCGGGCAGACCTTTGCGATTGCCGGGCTGTTCCAGCGTCAAAGCAGCCAGGACATCGAGAAACTGCCGCTGTTGGGTGACTTGCCGATCCTCGGCAACCTGTTCCGCTCCAAGCGCTTTCAGCGCAATGAAACCGAGTTGGTGATCCTGATTACCCCCTACCTGGTGGAGCCGGTGCGCGGTCGCACGCTCGCCACGCCCCTGGACGCACAACCGGCTACTGCAGCGGCCACCGGACCGCGCAGCGGCGGGGCGTTCGGTTTCTACATGAATTGATAAGGGGCCTGCCATGACTGCTTTTCGTCTGTTGATGTTGTTGCCCCTGGCACTGATGGGCTGCCAGACCCACCTGGCGCCGGTGTATTACTCGCCGCACTACCAGGCGGATGGTTGGCCGACTCAGTGCCAGCAACCGGCGGCCAAGGATGCGATCGGGCTGGATGAGGATTTCAAACCGACCCTGCCGTTGGGCTGTGCGAACAATTTGAATTTGCTGCAGATGGTCGAGCGCAAGCAGGACCTGAACCAGGGCCGCGCCACGGGGCCTGCCATGGCCGCGCCGGTGGGGCGTGCGGCGCAGGTGTACATCGAAGGGTTTGATCGTGAGCAGTTGCAGCGGCGCAAGGATCAGCAGGAAGCCAAGGCCGGCGCCACCGGAGGTCAGCAATGATTGCGCGCGGCCCGATGTCCGGTGAGCGCGGGCGTGCTGGCGAAGGGCACGGATTCAGGCCTGCGTTTGGCCCGCGTGGTTTAACCGGGAGCCCAGGATTAAAAGCACAACCAAACCCCGATCAACCACCGGCCGGTCGTGTCTCAGCGCGGGTCAACCAGCCCCAGTTCCCTGGCCTGCGCCACCGGATCACTGATCGCTTTGATGCGCTTGGCTTCGATCACCAATCGCCCGCGCTCGGCGGCGGGAATATCGTCCAACGGCAGTCCGGCAACCTTTTGCTCATACCCCGCCAGCACCATCACCAGCAGCTCATTGCGCTGATGCCGGGGCAGGGCGCGGGGCGACTGGGTGACGGGGGCGATGGTGTCCAGCGCCTGTTGCGACTGCCCGCCGAGGGCGTAGGCCAGGGCCAGGTTGCAGCGGTTGTCGAGGTCGTCGGGTTGCAGGCTGAGGCTTTTCGCGAAAGCGGTTTGTGCCGCCGTGGCCTGGCCATTCAGGACCTGGGCGATGCCCAGGCGCGTGTAGGCGACGGGCAGGTGGTTGATGTCGGCAGCCTGGCCCAACGCAGTCACGGCGCGTTGGGTTTTGCCCAACTGCAACTGCGCAGTGCCGAGACCGAGCAGGGCGTCGGCGTTGTGGGCGTCCAGGCCCAGCGCTTGCTGGTAAGCGCGCTCGGCGCCGAGTGCGTCCTTGGCATCAAGCCTGGCCTGGCCGAGCTTGAGCCACACGTCGATACCGGCTCCTGGTTGCTGGGTGGCGCGCTCGTACAACGCAGCGGCGCTGGCATAGTCGCCGCGCTTGCTCAGGTCATTGGCCAGTTGCAGGGACTTGTCGGAATCGGTCGCAGGTTTGCTGGAGCAGGCAGCCAGCAGCAGGGTACTGGCAAGCAGAAAATTCTTGGTCATCGTCACAACTCGTCGGGCGAAGGCGCAGGCCATGTAAGCATATTTTTGCTGGCGCTCCTATGGCTGTTCAGCGCCGGTTTTGCCCACGCTGGCGAAGAGCCTGAATGGTTTTCCACACCCTATGCCTACGTGCTGGTCGATCAGGATGTGCGCAGCGCGCTGGAAGAATTCGGCCACAACTTGGACGTGCCTGTGGTGCTCTCGGAGAAGGTGCGCGGCAAGGCCCGCAGCACTCTTCGCGCCGCCACCGCCGGTGAATTTCTGCAGACGCTGTGCAGCACCAACGGCCTCACCTGGTACTTCGACGGCCACCTTCTGTACCTCAACAGCAGCGACGAGATCAGCACCAAACTGTTCAAGGCCAGTGCGCTGAACCTCGACCAGTTGCAGGCCTATCTCAATACCCTCGACGTATTCGGCCAGCAACTGTCGATGCGCAACGGCCCCGAGGGCGATGAAGTCTTCGTGACCGGCCCGCCGCCGTACCTGGCGCTGGTGCAACAGCATGTGGATCACCTGCAACCCACGGCCGTGGCCCCCCCGATGGCGCGCGAGCGCGGTGTGCGGGTGTTTCGCGGCGCGCAAGTCAGTACCGAAACCCCAACCCAGTAAAGGAGCAGCACCATGTCCGTAACGGCCGTAGACAGCAACCTCGCCCCCGGTGGCGTCAGCCCTGAAGCCAAGTTCAACGCCGCAGTGGATAACGCCAAGGCGGCGGATAAACCGGCAGATAGCACCGACGCGGACGACGCCAAGTTCAACGATGCGTTGATCACCCAGGCCGTCACGATCGGCGGCCAGTTCATCATCATGCCGAAGATGCAGGAACTGCTGAACGACGCCATGTCCGATGACGACGAAGAGTAGGAAGCCCCTATGACTATCAGTCTCGCCGCCGGCGCTACGGCCTTGCCGCCGTCCGCCGGTGCGGGGCCCGCCGGGGCCTCGCAGAACCTGTTCGAGCACATGGCCAACACCGCCAAAGGCATGCCCGAGGGCGCGAGCCCGCACCAGATCGGCTCGGGCCTGATGGAGCGTATGAACAGTTTCATCGACCGTACGCGGGCCTTCTCCGAGCGTGCCGACCTGCTCACCAACAACCCGTCGGCACCGCCGCCCGCTTCGGCTGAGATCCGCACTGCGAGTGCTTCACCGTCCGCTGAGCCGGGGAAAAAGGTCGGCGAGCAACAGGTCGATCAGATCGTCCATTCCCTGGGCAAGATGTTCGACTACTCCATTGAAACCCAGATGGTGGTGCGCGGTGCGACGCAGATTTCCGGTTCCGCCAACACGTTGCTCAAGGGGCAATAACACCATGCCAAGCCCAAACCGCGCACTGCGTCTGTTGCTGATCGGCCTGCTCGCCAGCCTGCTGCAAGCGTGCAACACCGACCTCTATACCAACCTCAGCGAACGCGATGCCAACGCCATGGTCGCGGTGCTGCTGCGCGGTGGGATTCCGGCGGAGCGCAAGACCCAGGACAACGGCCAGCTCAAAGTGGTGGTCGACGAGGAGCGCTTCGCCGAAGCGATGACGCTGCTCGACAACGCCGGTCTGCCGCAACAGAGCTTTTCCAATATGGGCGAGGTGTTCAAGGGCAATGGCCTGGTGTCCTCGCCGGTGCAGGAGCGGGCGCAGATGATTTACGCCCTGAGCGAAGAACTGTCGCACTCGGTGTCGCAGATCGACGGCATTGTCGCCGCCCGTGTGCACGTGGTGCTGCCGGACAATGACTTGCTCAAGCGCGTGATTTCACCGTCTTCGGCCTCGGTGCTGGTGCGGTACGACCCGGGCACCGACATCAACACGCTGATCCCGCAGATCAAGACGCTGGTTGCCAATGGTATTTCCGGCCTGAGTTACGAAGGCGTCTCGGTGACCGCGATCAAAGCCGCCGTCGCCATCAGCCAGAACCCGGCGCAACCACGGCTGGCGCGCTTCATGGGCTTGTGGCTGCTGGAAGACAACCTGCCCCAGGCACGTTTTATGTTTGGCAGTTTGCTGCTGATCGCCCTGGGTGCCCTCGGGGTACTGGCCCGTCAGCATTGGGCGCGGCGCCAGTCCCAGGCATTGTATGTGCTCAAGGAGGGTGAATGAGCGTGTTGGCGCGCTGGCAAGGGTTGATCGCCGAGCCTTTGCAGTTTGTGCGTGGCCCCAGCCTGGGCGCGTGCTTTGCGGCTGATTTGCCGGATGACGTGCTGCACGCCCTGCAGGGCCAGCCGCGTTTTCGCCCGCGCCTGGAGCAGTTGCTGGTCAGCCATTACCAACTGGCGCCCCTCGCACAGTTGGCCACCCCGCCAGTGAGTGATCTGCCGGTGTTGCTGCTGTCGCCTGCGCAATTTGCCCGTTTGCCGAGGTTGTGCGGTGCGATCTGGCACGGCGCGACCTTGAGCCGCGAGATCCGCCGCGACGTGGTCCAGGCGTTGCGTGAAGGCTTGGGCGCGGAGGTCTTCGTTCAGGCCCTGGCCTTGCGCCAACTCGGCGGCGCCGCGGATTTGCTGCGTGAACCTGCCGAACTGATCGAGGCAATCGACCGTGACGGCCACGGCTGTGTTGCCGCGTGGCTGCACGCCCAGCACGCCGATTGGCGGGGTTGGCTGCGTTTGCGTTTCGACTTCCCCAAGGGCTACAGCGCGCGGTTGCCGCGTGACCTGGAGATCGTCCAGGCCGCCGCCGCGTGCCTGCTGGCCGAGGACATCACACCATGAGTGAATTACCGAGCCGCCCCACGGCGCGCATTTTGCGCGCTGAAGACGCTGCGTTGTGGAGCGATGGTTTTGCGTTTCTGCAGGCTGCCAAAGCGCAGGCGGAGCAGATCAAGGCCGACAGTGACCAGTGGCTGCAAGCCGCCCGCGCCGAGGGCTTTGAAAGCGCGCGGCAAGAGGGCGCCGAGCACGTTGCGCAGTTGCTGGTGCAGACCCAATCCCAGGTGCAGCAGTACTTGAGCAGCCTGGAGGCGTCGCTGGCCGACCTGGCTTTAGGCATCGTGCGCGAAGTGCTCGGCGAGCTGGACAATGCTGAGCGTCTAACGCGGTGTACGCGTCAGGCCTTGAGCGCGTTTCGCCAGGACCAGGCCTTGACCCTCTGGGTGCCGCCTGCCGAGGTCGACGCCTTGCGCCAACGCCTCACGCGCGAAGGACTGGTGATTGCCGTGGCGGCAGATGAACAACTGGGTGCCGGCCAGGCTCGCCTGAGCAGCCCGGCGGGCTCGGTTGAACTGGGTGTCGAAGCCCAATTGCAAACCCTGCGCCGCAGCCTGCTGCCGTTTGCCGAAGAAGGTGTGGCATGAACCTGGCGCAACTGCTGCCACGCCTGACCGAGCGCCTCAACCAGACACGCCTGCGGCCAATGCACGGCACGGTGTTGAGCATTCGGGGTGTGCTGTTGCGCGCCAGTGTCGCCGGGGCAAGCATCGGTGAATTGTGCCAACTGCGCGACCCGGTCAGTGGCCGCAGCCTGAGTGCCGAGGTGATTGGCTTTGAGGGCGACGAGGCGATTCTTTCGCCCATCGGCTCCATGGAGGGCCTGTCCACGCGCACGCAAATCACCGCCACCGGCGAGGCCCTGGGTGTGGCCGTCGGTGACGCGCAGCTCGGTCGAGTGATCAGCCCGATGGGCGAGTTCCTCGACGGCGACGGCACACCGCCGACCCTGGCCTTGCAACATTACCCCTTGCACGCCGAACCGCCGGCACCGTTTTCCCGGCAACTGATCGTGCGCTCCATGGCCCTGGGCATTCGCGCCATCGACGGCTTGCTGACCCTGGCCCAGGGCCAGCGCATGGGCATCTTCGGTGAGCCTGGGGTGGGCAAGTCATCGTTGCTCGCCAGCATCATCCGCAACAGCGAAGCCGATGTGATCGTGATTGGCTTGATCGGCGAGCGGGGCAGGGAAGTGCGTGAACTGCTCGACGTGCAACTCGATGCCCCGGCGCGCGCGCGCACGGTGGCGGTGGTTGCCACCTCTGATCGCCCGGCGGCCGAGCGTGTGCGGGCTGCATTTGTCGCTACGGCCCTGGCCGAATATCACCGCGACCAGGGCCGCAACGTGTTGCTGTTGATGGACAGCCTGACGCGTTTTGCCCGCGCCCAGCGCGAAATTGGCTTGGCCGTGGGCGAACCACCGACCCGTCGCGGGTACCCGCCGTCGTTTTTCTCGATCTTGCCGCGCCTGCTGGAACGCGCCGGCCCCGGTCCCACCGGCAGCATCACCGCGTTGTACACCGTGCTCACCGAAGGTGATGCCGCCAGTGACCCGGTGGCCGAGGAAGCCCGCTCGATTCTCGACGGGCACATCGCCCTCAGCGCCGAACTGGCCCAGCGTAACTACTTCCCGGCCGTCGACGTATTGCGCAGCCGCAGCCGCTTGATGGAGCAAGTTGCCGCAGAGGAACACAAACGCCTGGCCATGCGCATTCGTGAGCTGATGGCGCGCTACGGCGAAATCGAAATGCTGATCCGCGTGGGCGAATACGCTGCCGGCAGCGACCCGTTGGCCGATGAAGCCATCGCTCGCCACGCCGCTATCGAAGCCTTCCTGCGCCAGAACGCGGATGAACCCAGCAGCCTGGAACACACCTTGATCCGCATGCGCCAGGTATTGGCATGACACAGGAGCGAACCCAATGAAAACCGACCAACTGCGCACCCTGCAAACCTTGCGGGTGCTGCGCGAACAACGGGCCGCCAGCCAGTTGGCTGCCCAGCAGCAGCGCTGCGCGCACACCCATGGCGTATTGACCGACGCCAAGGAGCACTTGCGCCGGCACCGTGAAGCCATCGCCGAGGAAGCCCGTCAAGTGTACGCGTCCCTCACCGAGGGCTTGTCGGTGGCCAGTTGGCAGGCGGCCCAGGAGCGTTTGCGCGGCCTGTCGGATGACCAGCAGCAACTGGAAAACGACGTGACCCACGTGTCCACCACCTTGCACAGCCAGGAGCGCGAGCGTGATCTGTTTCGCCAGGAGCGCCTGAACCGCCAGCGCCAATCCGACGCCTGGCAAAGCCTGCTCGACGGCCGTGAACGCGCTGAGCGCCGCCTTGGCGAATTGCGTGACGAAGGCATTGGCACATGATCGCAGCCCTTGCCGTTCCATTGGCGCCGTGGCTGACGCACTACGACCCGGCCTTGCTCACCCTGCATAACCAACTGCACCGACGCCGTCGCGCCTGGCAGGGCCGATGCGCCGGGCAAGACCTGCGGGTGAGCTGGGCCGCCGCCACCGCCACCGTCAGTAGCCCGTGCGAGGTGCCGCTATTGCTCGGCCGCGCCCCGGCGCGCCTGCGCCTCTCGGCCGCTGCGGTGGAGCAGGCGCTGGTGCCGTTGGCGCTGCAGTTCGATGTGCAGTTGCTGCCCTCGTTGCCACGCGCGTTGTTACTGGAATTGGCGGTGCTCGACTTGATCGAGCGCCTCGAGCCGCTGCTCGGTCATGCGGTGCAGCTCCTGGCGGCCACCGACGGGCAGCGAGATTACGCCGTGCGCCTGTCGCTTGAGCTGACCTTTGGCAATCAGCCGGCCATGAGCGCGCACCTCGATCTGAGCGAAGGCGCCGCCGTGCTCATCGCGCAGTTGCTCGACCAATATGCCCAGCCTGAACCGGACCCATTGCCCAACCTGCGCCAGACCTTGGCGCTGGTCGCCGGGCGGCAGTCGCTGACCTTGGGTGAGCTGCGCAGTTTGCGCCCCGGCGATGTGCTGATGCTTGAGCCAGACTCGGGCTTGTTGCTCGACCTGGACGGGCGCCTGCAGGCCCGCTGCCAATATCACGGTGAAGCCTTGCGTGTGCAGGAAGAATTGACAACGCCCCTTTTGGACATGGAGAACACGATGACTGAGGTTGATGCTGCTGCGGCCCTGGATGACCTGCCGCTCAAACTGGTGTGCCAGGTCGGCAGCCTGGAACTGACCCTGGCGCAATTGCGTGAGCTGGGCGCGGGCAGCCTGTTGCAGCTCAATACGCCCGACGTGGACAGCGTCGACCTGATGGTTAACGGGCGCCGCGTCGGCCAGGGGCAACTGGTGAAAATCGGTGACGGCCTGGGTGTGCGGCTGCTGAGTTTTGCCACTCCATGACCGGTTATCAGCCGAATCTGATCGAGATTATCCTGGTCGTTGCGACGATCGGGTTGATCCCGTTGGCGGTGGTGACGCTCACCGGTTTCATGAAGATCTCGGTGGTGTTGTTCCTGATCCGCAACGCCCTCGGCGTTCAGCAGACTCCGCCAAACCTGGTGTTGTACGGCATTGCGCTGATTCTTTCGGTGTACGTGACCACGCCCTTGATCGGCGATATGTACCGGCAGGTGGAGGGCCGCGATCTCAACATCGAGCATGTGGAGCAACTCAAGGACTTGGGCGATGCCCTGCGCCCGCCGTTGCAGGCGCACCTGAAGCGCTTCGCGAATGAGTCCGAGCGTGGCTTTTTTGTGCAGGCTACGGAAACGATCTGGTCGCCTGAGGCGCGTGCCGACCTGCGCGATGACGACCTGGTAGTGCTGATCCCGGCGTTTGTCAGTTCGGAACTCACGCGCGCCTTCGAGATCGGCTTTTTGCTGTACATCCCGTTTTTGGTGGTGGACTTGCTGGTGTCCAACGTGCTGATGGCCATGGGCATGTCGATGGTCTCGCCGAACTTGATTTCGATCCCCTTGAAGATTTTTTTATTCGTGTCGCTGAGTGGCTGGTCGCGCTTGATGCACGGTTTGATTTTGAGTTACGGCTGAGGCACGACCCATGGGCCAGGATGTTTTCCTGTCATTGATGAAACAGGCGCTGATGACTGTGCTGATGCTCTCGGCGCCCGCGCTGGGGGTGGCGATTATCGTGGGCTTGAGCGTGGGGCTGTTCCAGGCACTGACGCAGATCCAGGACCAGACCCTGCCGCAGGTGGTGAAGCTGGTGGCGGTCCTGTTGACCATCGTGTTCCTGGGCCCGGTGTTGGCCGGGCAAGTGGCGGAGTTGGGGAGCCAGGTGCTCGACAACTTCCCGCTGTGGACACGCTGACCGCCCATGGATGCCAGCCTTACCGCGCAGTTCCTGGAAGTCGCCTACCCGGTGATCAGCGCCGCCTCGCTGGCCGCCTGCCGGGCCATGGGCGTGGTGGTGATTACCCCGGCCTTCAACCGCCTGGGCCTCACCGGGATGATTCGTGGCTGTGTGGCCGTGGCCATTTCCATCCCGATGTTCTTCCCGGTGTTCGAAGCACTCACCGCGATGCCCGAACATGGCAGCGTGTTCATCGCCGGGTTGCTGATCAAGGAATTTTTGATCGGCATTCTGATCGGGCTGTTGTTCGGCATTCCGTTCTGGGCGGCAGAGGTGGCGGGGGAGCTGATCGACCTGCAGCGCGGCTCGACCATGGCGCAGTTGGTGGACCCGCTTTCAACCGGCGAATCGAGTGTGATGTCGACCCTGTTGACGGTGATGCTGATCACGCTGTTTTTCATGTCCGGCGGTTTTATCCTGATGGTCGACGGTTATTACCACAGCTACCAGTTGTGGCCGGTGACCGCATTTACCCCGGTATTTGCCAGCTCGGCACTGCTGGCGGTGCTGTCGATCCTCGACCAGATCATGCGTGTTGGCGTGCTGATGGTTTCCCCGTTGCTGATCTCGCTGCTGATTACTGACTTGATGCTTGCCTACCTGTCGCGGATGGCGCCGAACCTGCACATTTTCGATTTGTCGTTGCCGGTGAAAAACCTGTTTTTTTCGATCCTGATGGTGATCTATATCGGCTTCCTGATCCCGTTGATGCTCGACCAGTTGGCGGCGTTTCGCGGCACCGTCGAATTGCTCAAAACCCTGGCAGGCATGGAGTAGCCGATGGCCGACACCAGCGAAGAGAAATCCCAGCCGGCCACCGACAAAAAGCTCAACGACGCCCGCAAGAAAGGCCAGGTCGCCAAGAGCCAGGACCTGGTGTCGGGCATGGTCATTCTGTTCTGCACCTTGTGCATCTCCATCCTTGCGTCCCGGGCCATGGCGCAGGTCACGGCGCTGATTGACCTGACCGCGCGCATCTACATCGAACCCTTCGCCACGGTGTGGCCCCGGGTGCTCGACCATGCCGAACAACTGATCATCGGGATCACGCTGCCGGTGATGGCGGTGACCACCGGCGTGGTGATCCTGACCAACCTCATCACCATGCGCGGCTTTGTGTTTTCGGTGGACCCGATCAAGCCCGAGTTCAAACGCATCAACCCGGCGGAGGGCATGAAGAAGATCTTCGCCTTGCGCAACCTGGTGGAGTTCCTCAAGGGGCTGGTCAAGGTGCATGTATTGGCGATCGCGTTTTACGTGGTCGGCAAGCACGCGTTACAGGCGCTGATGGAGTCATCACGCTGTGGTGCCGAGTGTATGGAGTCGACGTTTTTCCTGGTGCTCAAACCGCTGGTGTTCACGGTGCTGTGCGCGTTTCTTACGGTGGGCGCGGTGGATGTGCTGATGCAGCGCTGGCTGTTCGGACGCGACATGAAGATGACCCGCAGCGAAACCAAGCGCGAGCGCAAAGACATCGACGGCGACCCGCTGATCAAGAGCGAACGGCGGCGCCAGCGCAATGAAATGCAGGCGCTGGCCACCAAGCTGGGGTTGAGTCGGGCGTCGATGATGATCGGCACCACCGATGGCTGGGTGATTGGCGTGCGCTATGTCCGCGGGGAAACGCCGGTGCCGGTGATCGTGTGTCGCGCATCACCGGAAGAGGCCTTGTTGATGTTGCAGGAGGCCTACGATCTGGGGATTCCCCATGCGCCGGACAAGTCCCTGGCGGCGGCTATCGCCAGGAAAGCCGTACCCGGCGACCCCGTGCCGGATGCCTCATTCCAGGCCGTGGCCGATTGGCTTGTGGCTGCGCGCCTGATCTGAGCCAACCTGAATCAAACCGTGGAATGACTTATTGTGATGAGCGGGCTTGCCCTAATGCCAGTCAGTTAAGCGAACGAAATGCTCAATGCAGCGAAGATCAAATGTGGGAGCGGGCTTGCCCGCGAAGACGTCGGCCCAGCAAACATTGATGTTAACTGACCCACCGCTTTCGCGAGCAAGTCGAATCGTCGCACCGCCGCTCCCACAGGGGATCTGCGCTTAACTGACTGGCATTAGGGCTTGCCCCGCGCCGGGCTGCGCAGCAGCCCCAATAAGATCAGATGGAGGTTGTAGCTCATCATCTACGAGGTCACTCAATTTCATTCGATGCCATCAGTTGCATCCGCCAGGTACGCCACTTATGATTCGCCTCGTCGTTGCCAATTCAACGACTCAGGCTTGGTCGCCTGAAACCTCAGTGCGCACAGGCGCCATCCTTCGAAAGTCGGCGTTTTTTTTCGCCCACACTTTCGTGTTATGGCAGCTGTGCGCGGGACGCCTTCGGGTGTGCCGGGTATCACTGAGGCCCGGTCGACCAACCTGCGTACAGCTGTCACCCTTTGTTTGGTCGCAAAAGTGGCAGCTCCCCTACCTCAGTGGAGTATCGCCAATGTCATATATCCCGCTTCAAATCAGTGCAAGTGAACACCCGGTGCTATTCATCAATTCTCAAGCATCTCTTTGTGACTTACACGCGGTTGCAGGGGAGAGAATGCGTGCCGCGAAAGACGCTATCGAAAGTCTGGCGTGTATGGATCTCAAGACAATCGATATCGAAGATCTGACTCATTTTGTTCAAACGGCTTCGTTGTTGGCGCAAGACGGCTATGCAATCTGGAAAGTATTGGAAGCCAGGGCGATGGAAATTGAGTATCCGCGCTAAACGGGTTTCTTAGATGTACAGATCGCCTCCTTTTTGGGGGGCGATCAATGTGCCTTTCAGGGCCGCTTCGCAGCCCAGCGCGGGGGAAGCCCGCTCACCACAGTAGTCATTCCAAATTTAGACCCCTAGCGATGTTGAAACCGAGGTAACGAAGCAATCCTCAATTTGGGTTCCTGCAGGCGTGCCAGGTCGGTTGCAATCTGCGCACGCCAGAAGTGCGCGCCCGCCAGTTGTGCATCCACCCAGGCTTGGCGCAGCAGGACCTTGGCCTTGTCCTCTGAACCGCAGTCGCCCTGGCGCAGGGTCAGTTGCGCCTTGATCCGCAGTATTTGCGGTACAAACCAACACTCTTGGCGGCCGACAGCCACTTGCAGTGTGTCTTCCAGTACTTCCAGGGCAAGTTGCTCCAGGCCCAGCCGCGCCAGGCCCAGCGCGTATTCAGAGCGCAGCAGGCTATGGAGCTGGCTGTCGCCCTGGCCTTGCAGATGGTGCAGCGCCTCGCCCAATTGCGGCACGCCTTCTTCCGGCGAGCCTTGGCGGATCAGCAGGATGCTTTCGAAGCAGCGGCGAAATTGCCGCCAGATATGCAGGTCCTGGCAGGTGGTGCTGTCTTGCAGCAGGCCCAGGTAGTAGTGCATTTTCGGCAGGTTGGACGTAAGCAGGGCCAGGGGGATCGCGCCCAGGCACAAGGTGTACCAAAGGGTTGCCGGGTGGTCGAGTGAGACCGCTTCGTCGACGCAGGCGCCGATCAGGCGCAGTGCCGGGTCGACCTCGCCTTCGAGCAGTTGCACCTTGGCCTTGAGGCAACGGGCGGCGATGCGCTGGTCAAAATGCACGTCGATGATGTGCGAGCGCGGTGCCGACGGTGAGCCGAGGGCTTCGTCGATATTCTGTCGCGCGCCCTGCAGGTCGCCCATATGAAACAGCGCCACGGCGCGCATGCGTTTGCCGAGCAATTGCTGGTTACCGCTGCTGTTCAAGGCCAAATAACGCTCGGCCAGCTCCAAGGCTTCGGCATATTGGTTGCAGCCACAGCGGTCGGTCCACAGCCCCCACAAGGCGCGCATTTTGTGTTCGGCGTCGCCGAGGTCGCGGGCGTCATCACGAACCTGGCGCCAGGCTTCGCGCATCTCCCCACCGGTTCCGTAAGTCAGCATCAGCACACTGGCCAGAGCCGTGTGCAGCAACATGCGTTGGCGCAGCGGCAATGGGGTGATGGCGTTGCTCGCCAGGCCCTTGGCGACCCAGGTGCGGCATTCGCTGACCAGCGACAGGCGCAGCCACAGCGGCACTCCGCCCAGGGTCAGTTCGATTGCCAGGGGCAGGTCGCCGTTGGGTGAATAGGCCCAGTCCAGGGCCGAGCGTATGGTGCTGTTTTCGGGGCCGTAGAGGGCGACCCAGGTTTCCGGCGACAGGCCATCCAGGGTCTGTCCGGCTTCCTGCAACATGCCGAGGGCATACCGCGCGTGACGCAGGCTGGTGGCATTGACCTCGCCTTGTTCGGCGAGTTTTTCCAGGGCATAGGCGCGGGTGGTTTCCAGCAGGCGATAGCGCTTGAGCAACTGCGATTGACCGGCGATCAGCAATGACTTGTCCATCAGGCTTTCGAGCAACGGCAGGGCGTTGCGTGGGTCCAGGCTGCTGTCGGCCGTCATGGCCTTGACCGCATCGAGGGTGAAGCAGCCGGTAAACACCGCCAGTTGGCGCAACATGGCCTGTTCGTCGCCACTGAGCATCGAGTAGGTCCAGTCCAGTGTGGCGCTGAGGGACCGGTGACGAGCGAGGGCAGTGCGCCGGCCGGTCATTTGCAGCCGAAAGCTGCCGTCGAGCAGGCCGACCAGATCCTGAATGCCAAAGGTGCGTACCCGTGCGGCGGCGATCTCGATGGCCAGCGCATTGCTGTCGAGTTTGCGACAGATGGCGCTGACTGCCGGCACATCAGCATCGTTGAACTCAAAGCCGGGGTCGAGGGCGCGCACGCGTTCCACAAACAGGCGCACACCGGACCAGGCCAAGGCTTCGCTGGCACTCAGGCGCGCCTGTTCGTCAGGCACTTGCAGCGGCGCCAGGTCGTGCACCCGTTCGCCTTCGGCGCGCAACGGTTCGCGGCTGGTGGTCAGCACGTAGCATTGTGGGGCGCTGCTCAGCAGGGTTTCCACGGCGTCGGCGGCGGCCGGCAACACGTGTTCGCAGTTATCCAGCACCAGCAGCAAGCGGCGGTCGGCCAGGGTCGCCGCGATGCTGTGCAGCGGGTTATCGCTGATCGTCTGGATGCCCAGGGCGCTGGCGAGTATGCCGGCCACCCATTGCCCGCTGGTGGCGGGCGCCAGGTCGACAAAGCAGGTGTCCAGCGTGAACGCGCGGGCCAACTCGCGGGCCACCGCCAGGGCGACGGTGGTCTTGCCGATGCCGCCCGGGCCGGTGAGGGTGACGAAGCGCTGGCTGAGCAACTGGTCGGCAAGGCTGGCGATCAGCGTGTCGCGGCCGATCACTTCGCAGGGCAGCCGCGGCAGTGTGAGTTCCTCGGCCCGGGCATAGGGGACCGGCAGGGTTTCTTCGCTGGCGGTTTGCACGGTGACCGGTGCCACAAAGCGATAGCCTCGGCCCGGCACGGTGACGATATAACTGAAGTTGCCATCGTCGCCCAGTGCCCGGCGCAGGGCGACGATCTGCGCACGCAGGTTGCATTCCTCGACGACCACCTTGGGCCATGCGTAGGCGATCAGCTCGGCTTTTTCCAGTAATTCGCCGGCGCGCGTCGCCAGCGCAATCAACAGGTACAGCGCACGGCTACCCAGGGTCACGGGCTCACCGTTGCGCAGCAACACGTGCTGTCTTGCCAGTAACAGAAAGGGGCCAAAGCCGAGGACGCTCTCAGCGGGCGCCGGGGTGGGGTGGTCTGCATCCATATAGGACACTGCGTGGTTCTTGCTCGAGCTCATCAATTCGTCCTTTTTATAGTCGGGCTTGTTATTGACCATCAGGCCATTCGCCTTTTTTTGGGGTACAGATGTGCAGCAGCAGTCTTGGAAAGTTGATGTCGATCAAAGGGTCAGAAAAGCCGCCCTCCTTTGGGGCGTATTCGTTGTTATGGGTGTGTCGCGAATCCTGTCTCAGTGGATGAGACTGTCTCAACCCTGAAACATTTTATTACTGGAAATAGTGCTAAAGCAGAATGTATGCCAGTTGGCATGTAACAAAGATGACAACAACCGCATGAAATTTATGGTGATTTTCAGGTTGGTTGGGGCGGTTGACACGGATTTGTTCGGAAACACGAATATTTCTAATTGTGTCGTTCGGGATGCCGAATAAAACCGCCGTGGGGTGGCGGTGATGGATCGGTTTTGGGGGCCAAACGTCTCCATGCACCACCTTGGTACATCGGTATGACGTTCTGGCAGATTGCCGCTACGAACCGGACTGCGCACCCCTCGCGCCTTGGCCACACCCAGCCAAGTCAGCCGATATAGGGATGAAGCGCGACGGCGAATCAACACCCTCGGCGTACATGAAAATTCCGACAGCCAGGCAATTGGCCACTGAAAAAAATCCGCGCGCCCCTTACTCTAGAGGCCTTTGTCACCTGCGCGGATTGTTCATGTCCTCTGTTGCCGATGGGTTGCCCCTCAATAAACGCCTGCCCGCCGTCATCGCCATCTCCCTGGGGATCGGCATGGCGACCCTGGACACGGCCATCGTCAACACAGCGTTACCGACGTTGGCCGAAGGCATCGGCACCGACTCGGCCTCGGTGATCTGGGTCGTCAACGCCTATCAGTTGGCGATTATTGCCACGGTGCTGCCGTTCGCGTCGTTGAGTGATGTGCTGGGGCACCGCCGGGTGTATCTCGGCGGGTTGCTGCTGTTTATTGTCTCGTCGTTGTTTTGCGGGCTGGCCGGGTCGCTGTTGACCCTGACGGCCGCGCGGGTGGCGCAAGGGCTCGGTGCGGCGGCGGTGATGAGCGTGAACACGGCGTTGCTGCGGCATATCTACCCCTCGAAAATGCTCGGGCGCGGCTTGGGCTATAACTCGTTGGTCGTGGGCTTGGCGTTCACCCTCGGGCCCACGGCCGCGTCGGCGATTCTGTCGGTGGCGACCTGGCACTGGCTGTACCTGATCAACGTGCCATTGGGCTTGTTGGCATTGGGCCTGGGTCTGCGCTCATTACCGACGCTGCCGATGACCGGGCATGCGTTCGACCGCCTCGCCGCGTTGCTGTGTGCCGGGCTGTTTGCCTTGTTGGTGCTCGGGCTGGGTACGGCGGTACACGGTGCCCAAGGCGCACTGACCCTGGGCCTGATCGCTGTGGCGCTGGTCTGCGGCGTGCTGTTGTTGCGTCGGCAGGCCGGGCATCCGGCGCCGATGCTCGCCCTGGACCTGTTCAAGCGGCCGGTGTTTGCGCTGTCGTCCCTCACCGCCATCTGTGCGTTCAGCGCCCAGGGCCTGGCGTTTGTGTCGTTGCCGTTCCTGTTGCAGGCAGTCCTCGGCCATAGCCAGGTGGAAACCGGTTTTCTGATGACGCCGTGGCCTGCTGTGGTTGCGGTGATGGCCTTGGTGGCGGGGCGGCTGGCGGATCGGGTGTCTTTGGGCGTGTTGTGCGGTATCGGCCTGTTGATGCTCAGCGTGGGCATGGCGGCGCTGGCGACCTTGGGTAACGAGGCGTCGGCCTTTGACATCGGCTGGCGCATGGCCTTGTGTGGCGCCGGGTTCGGCTTTTTCCAGTCGCCCAACCTCAAGGCGTTGATGACCAGTGCACCGCTCGCGCGCAGCGGCGGGGCCAGTGGCATCGTCGCGATTTCACGCTTGTTGGGGCAAACGCTGGGCGCATCGCTGGTGGCGTTTTGTTTCCATCTGTCCCTGGCCAGCGGCCCGAAATATGCGTTGTGGCTGGGCTGCGTGTTTGCACTGGTGGGCAGCGTGGCCAGCGGTCTGCGCTTGCTGCCCTACGGGAAAAAAGCGTAAACGGCCGTTGTAAATGCGTCGTCGAGGGCGCTAGTGTGGCGGCCTGAATGTTTCGGAATATTTCAGATTTATGTCCAGCCAGGCCCAACGTACTGCTGATCGCACTTCCCGACGTGCCGCACTGACCCTCGCGTTGTGCCTGCCCAGTGACGTGTTGCTCTACCTGCTGCTGCCCATGGAGTCCCAGGCCTTTGGCATCACGCTGGCCCAGGCCGGGGTGTTGCTGGCGGCCAACCGCCTGGTGCGGATTTTCGGCTACCGGCATGTCTTGAATTTCTACGCACGCAACGGCGATCGCCTGACCTGCATGATCGCCGCCGGCGCGGCGACCGTGTGCGCTTTGGGCAACTCAATGTTGTCGGGGTTTGCGGCATTGTTGGGGCTGCGGCTGATCTGGGGGCTGTGTTTCGCCGCGTTGAACCTGTCGACGCAAGTGTTGGCGACTTCCGAACCGGCGGGCGCAGCACGCAGGGCAGGGCGCTCACGGGCGGTGATTGCCCTGGGGCCGATGTTGGCGTTGCCGCTCGGTGGCTGGTTGACCTTATGGGCCGGGCCGCGTCCCATCTTCGTGATTCTTGCCGGCTGCTGTCTGGTCGGCGTGTGGGTGGCGCGCGGGTTGCCCACCAACGGGCATGATTTGCACAGCACAGGGCGCCGCTTCAAGTGGCCGGATAGCGTCGCGACCTGGTCATTTATCGAAGGTGTGGCGCTGGACGGGCTGTTTATCTTTGGCCTGTCGATCCAGGCCCAGAAGATTCTCGGCGGCGACGCGGTGCTGATCGCCGGTGGATTAATGGCCCTGCGCTATGCCTCGGAAATGCTCCTGAGCCCACTGGGTGGCCGCGCGGCGCAACGCTTTGGCGCCACCTCAATGCTGCTGCTGTTCTCGTTTCTGAGTGCCTTGGCGCTGACCGCGTTCGGCAGTTACTGGGTGATTGTCGGCGCGGCCGCTGTGCTGGTGTTACGCGCGCTGCAACTGCCACTGGTCACCACCTTGGTGGCCGAGCGCAACCCGGGCTCGATGCGCGTTTCGGCGCTGGCGTCGAACGCGGTGTGGCGCGATGTCGGCGCGGGCCTCGGGCCGCTGATGGCGGGCCTGTTGCTGCCGGTGGCGTCGGCGCCGTGGGTGTTTGGCCTGGCGGGGGCAGCGATTGCGGTGAGCGCAGTGTTCTGCTGGCGGGCAAAGGTCAGCGGCTGACCGCGGCATGCGGTCTCAAGCGCTTTTAATGCTGTCCATCCATGCAGGGTCGAAGCGGGTTTGCTCGGTGTCGATCCCCAGCGCCTGCATCTTTGCCGCGTGCGCGTCGATTTCACCGACCAGTTGCGCCTGGGCGCTGGAATTGGCATCCAGCGCATGCATCTGGGTCAGCCCCAAGTGGTAGAAGCGCAGGACCTTGATCGCCGTCGGGTCGTTGGCTTGCACGCGTTCAGTGACCGTGTGCATCACATTGGTCACGCTCATCAGGCTGCGTTTGAGCTGCCAGCCATATACCGCGGGTGCAAGCCAAGGCTGGGTCCAGAATGGGCCGCGCACCAGCGCGAGCGTGATCAATACCCCGGCAAACACGCCACCGACATTGAAGCGAAAGTTATCGCCGCCGGGTTCGCCGAACAGCATCACTGCCAGGCTCGACAGCAGCATCGCCAAGGCGATGAACAGCACGGCCACGATGAGTGTGCTGCGCCGCGTTTGTTGGCGGTAGGTAACGGGGTCGCAGGGTTTGAGCTCGAACATCCGGGGCAGGTCTCAACAGGGCGCGGGGTGGCATCTTCGCATGCTTTGGGCAAACAAGTTGAACGATGAAGCCTGGCGCTTTCTCTAATTTTGTGTAGGCCACCCACTCCCTTTGAGGTGAACGATCATGCCCGAATATAAACAACCCCCCCCTGGCACGCCCAACCCTGACCGCACACCCGGCGAGGAGGAGCGCGACAACGATGCGTTGCGTCCCAACGACCCGGCGGAGCGTCAGGACGATGATGAGCAGCAGGTTGAGCAAGACCTGGAAAACCTGCATGACAAAGCGCGCCCGCTTTAAATAAGGAGGTTATCGTGAGTGATTCCCCCAAAGGCCCGCGATCCAGCGAGCATGCCAGCGGCAAGGATGAACTGGGCTTCGACCCGGATTCCCCCGACGTCGCCGACCCTCAGGTCGACCCGATTGGCCCGGCGATCGCGCCCCTGGACAAGGGCAAGAAACAACCGGCGGAAAAAAAGCCGCCCTACGATCCGTTGGGCGACTTGAAGAAGTAAAGTCAGCCCCGCTGTGGCGGGGCGTTTGCTTGTGTGGAGGTACTTACTTGGGCGGAGCCCAGGTGACCTCGGTAATGCCGAACTTCTCCGCCCAGGGGCGGGTGGTTTTTTTCACCTGTTCGTGACCCACGCGCCCAATGCGGCTGACATGCGCAATGTCGGCGTCGACCGCCGCCCAGTGCCAGGCCTCGGCGTTGTTCATGACCTCGGCGCGCACCACAAAGGACTTCGGTTGACCGTGCAGCTGATAGTGGATGGTGTAGATTTTTGCGGTACTCATGTTGCCTCCCTGTCTTGTTATAGATGGATAGGTAAGCGTTCAAAAAGGTTCACTCAAAATGACAACCTGCACACTGTCGCGGCATAGTGACGGCTTCGCCCTGCGCTAAAGGATCGCGCCATGCCCCGTCTGACTCACCGCCAGCTCTACCTGCAACGCCTGGGCTATGACTCGCCGCCACCGCCCACCCTGCAAACCTTGCAAGCGCTGCAACTGCGCCATGTGTGCACCTTCGCTTTCGAGAGCTTGTCGACCTTGCTGCGTGCGGCGGTGCCGATCGATTTGCCCAGCATCGAGCAAAAGGTTCTGCTGGAGGGGCGCGGCGGCTATTGCTTTGAGCTGAACCACCTGTTTCTGGCGCTGCTGCAGGAATTAGGCTTTGACGCGCGGGGGCTGACCGGCTGGGTCGTGATGGGCGGGCCACCGGACGCGCGCACCGGGCGTACCCATCGCCTGAGCCTGGTGACACTGGATGGCGTGCGTTATGTGACCGATGTGGGCTTTGGCGGCATGGTGCCGAGCAGCCCACTGCAGCTGGACACCGAGGCGGTTCAGGCCACGGCTCATGAACCTTATCGCCTGACGTTCAATGGTGCCGACTACACCCTGTGGACCCAGGTGGGCGAGGAGTGGCGGGGTTTGTATGTGTTCGACCTGCAAGTGCAGGCGGACATGGACTACCTCATCGGCAACTGGTACGTATCGACGCACCCGGCGTCAGTCTTCGTCGGGCAGTTGAAGGCCGCGCGTCTGGCACCGGGCAAACGGTATACGTTGAACAATGCCAACTATGCTCTGCACAGTCTCGACCAACCGAGCGAAAAGCATGTCATCGAGAGCGCCGATGAGCTGATGAGCTTACTGCATGAAACCTTCGGCATTCGCTTGCCGGCCCATCCGCAGCTGCGCGAGACGCTTGCTGGCCTGGTGCTCGCACACTCGCAGGCGTCTTGACATAGACGCCGTCGCGCCAACGTTTTACCTGCAGGCCGATGCACAACACCAAGTGACCTGAGCGCTGTTTTCTGAGCGCGCTCAGGCTGGCCCAGGCCCGCCTGAGCGGCCAGCGGCTGGGAGCAGGCGACCATGTTGTTGCCCATGACGGGCGAGCGCGCGGACGTGTAGGGTTGGCTGTAATCCAGGTCATCCAACCTGCGTGGCCCTCTTTTGGCAGTGGTCAGTTGTTGCGCCCGGTGCGACACGTAAACCGTCCGCGAGCAGGATGACACACAGGATAGTTGCTCACCGCCAGCGCGGATGCCAGCAACGCAATCGGCGCACGCTGCACGCTGATGTGCGTTCGATAGACGCCACCGCTCGCTGACTCAATAACGTGTCGCAGAATGCAAAACGGCGCCCGAAGGCGCCGTTTTGTTGACTAACGTCCCGCTAGGCGATCAAACGCCCAGCACCGCATGCTGCACCAAGGTGAGCAACGGTTGTGGGTACACACCCAGGAAGAAAGCCAGCAGGGCGATTGCCAGCAGCATCACGCCACCGGCTTTTTGTTCCCAGTGCAGCTCGGCGTCCACACGGCGCAGGTTTGGCTCGATCAGGTACAGGGTGACCATCACGCGCAGGTAGTAGAACACGCCGATGGCGCTGCCCAGTACCAGGGACGCAACCAACCACCACTCGTGCGCTTCAACACCGGTAGCGACGATGTAGAACTTGCCGATAAAGCCCGCGGTCAGCGGGATGCCGGCCAGGGACAGCATCATCACGGTGAGTACGGCGGTCAGGTACGGACGGCGCCAGAACAGGCCGCGGTATTCGTACAGGGCGTCGGCGTCACGGCCTTTGTACGGCGAGGACATCAGCGTGATGACGCCGAATGCGCCGAGGCTGGTGATGACGTAGGTGACCAGGTACACGCCAATCGCTTCCACGGCCAGGCCTTTGCTCGCCACCAGGGCGATCAGCAGGTAGCCGAAGTGAGCGATGGACGAGTAACCCAGCAGACGCTTGAGGTTGTTCTGGGTCAGGGCCAGCAGGTTACCGAACAGGATCGACGCAATCGCGATCACGGTCAGCACGTTGCTCAGCACGCCGGTGTTGGCGGCAGGGGAGATCTGGAACAGACGCACCATCACCGCAAACACGGCAACCTTCGACGCTGTGGCCAGGAACGCCGCCACTGGCGCCGGGGCGCCTTCGTACACGTCCGGGGTCCACAGGTGGAACGGCACCAGGGAGAGCTTGAACGCCAGGCCGATCAGCATCATAGCCAGGCCCAACTGGGCGATTGGCGCAGGCATGCTGGTGGTTGCCAGGGCGTGACCGATACCGGTGAAGCTCAGGCTGCCGGCTTCTGCGTAGAGCAGGGCCATACCGAACAACAGGAACGCGGAACCGGCGGCCGAGAGCACCATGTACTTGATGCCGGCTTCCAGGGAGCGCTTGTTGAAGAAGGCGTAGGCCACCAGGCCGTAGGTTGGGATCGACAGCAGTTCCAGGCCGATGAACAAGCCCGCGAGGTGCTGCGCGCTGACCAGCACGATGCCACCGGCCGCAGCCAGCAGGATCAGCAGGTACAGCTCTTCCTTGTTGCCAGGGTAGCCGGTGCCGCCTTCGCCGAGGTAGGCATGCGCGAGGGTCACGCAGGCCAGGGTGGCGACGAGGATCAACGCGATATACAGCAGCGCGAAGTCATCGATCATCATCAGCGGGGTCACGGCCAGTGGCGCGACTTTAAGGGCCGGGATGATCGACAGCAGGGCCAGGTTCAAACCGGCACAGGACAGCAGGAACGTTTGCGAGTGATTGCGGCGCCAGGCGATCGCCAGCATCACCACCACAATGGTGAGGCTGGTAATCAGCAGCGGCGCAAGCGCGATAAAGTGTTGGATCGTGAATTCCATAGCGCTCTTACCGTGCCGAAGCGAGTTGAGTGAAGGCGGTGCTGAACCACTGCTGCACGCCATGCATCGTCGCGGCAGAAGTGTCCAGGAACGGTTGCGGGTACACGCCGATGTAGATCAGCAGCACCGCAAGGCCGAGCACCATGATCAGTTCGCGAGCATCCATCCCTTGCAGGACGGTGTCGGACTTGGCCGGGCCGAAATAGGCGCGGTGGATCATGATCAGCGAGTAAACCGAACCGAACACCAGGCCGGAAGTCGCAATGGCACTGATCCACGGTGTGTGCACGAACGAACCCATCAGGATCAGGAACTCGCCGATGAAGTTGCCGGTGCCCGGCAAGCCCAGGGAGGCGGCGGCGAAGAACAGGCTGATCGCCGGCAGGTAAGCGATGCGTGACCACACGCCACCCATTTCACGCATGTCACGGGTATGCAGGCGCTCGTACAGCTGGCCACTGAGGATAAACAGCGCGGCGGCCGAGACACCGTGGGCCAACATCTGGATCACTGCGCCTTGCAACGCCAGCTGGCTGCCGGAGTAGATGCCGATCAGTACGAAACCCATGTGGGAAACGGACGAGAAGGCGATCAGACGCTTGATGTCGGTTTGGGCGAAGGCCAGGAACGCACCGTAGAAGATCCCGATCAGACCCAGGGTCATGGCGATCGGCGCAAACTCGGCCGAGGCATTCGGGAACAGCGGCAGGGCGAAACGCAGCAGGCCGTAGGCCGCCGTTTTCAGCAGGATACCCGCCAGGTCCACGGAACCTGCGGTCGGCGCCTGGGCGTGAGCGTCAGGCAACCAGGAGTGGAACGGCACCACCGGCAGCTTCACCGCGAACGCGATGAAGAAGCCC